>Ga0207645_10000093_pt1 | contig 64854 bp, 51 predicted proteins | sample KBSM53metaG_FD_184331 | JGI IMG/M metagenome (GOLD analysis project Ga0207645, IMG submission 184331) | Miscanthus rhizosphere microbial communities from Kellogg Biological Station, Michigan, USA - KBS M5-3 metaG (SPAdes) (version 2) | ecosystem: Host-associated > Plants > Roots > Rhizosphere >...
CACAAAGTCACTCCAATCATTTGATTGGTACTTCTGCCTAATGGCCTACAGCCTATAGCCTATTGCTATTGCTTGCTTTAATCCGCCATTTGTTAAAAATTTCCTTAAGAATAAATTCATATTTCTTAATACGAAATCAGTCGTATATTTGATACGAAGACATTCGTTGATACTTACATACCTTAAATTATAAACCATGAAATCGACGACATTGAATACAAAACGGCTGGTATGGATTGTTGCCGTTGCTGGCCTATGCGTTACATTATTTGCCTTTGGACAGAAACAGCAAAAACAAAAAACACCGTTGCCGCAGACAAATAGCGACACGATACCAAAGAAAAAAGAGTTAAAGGTCAGGGACCTGGACGAAGCACTTGATGAGATGGATCGGGCAGAGATTGAAGTAAACATGGAACAGTTGAATGCAGAATTAGCGAAGATCGGACCCCAGATAAAAAAAGAGCTGGCCAACGTAAAGGTAGAAATGGAAAAAGCCATGAGAGAAGTTGACAGAGCTGAAATAAGTGAAAAGGTGAATATGGCGTTAGAAAAGATTGATTGCGAAAAGATCAATGAAGAAATAAAAGCGGCTGTTAAAGAAATAGACTGGGAAAAAATCAACAAAGAACTGAAACAGGTGAAAGAAATGAATCTTGACAAGCTGGATATAAAGCTGGAAAATATAGACGCAGAGTTGAAGAGAATAAAACCTGAGCTGGAAAAGAATTTGGAAAGAGCAAAAGACGGAATTGAAAAAGCCAAAAAGGAATTAAAAGAATACAAATCCTTTATTGACGGGTTGGAAGAGGATGGACTGATCAACAAAAAAGAGGAATATACCATTAAACATAGAAACGGCGAGCTGATCATTAACGGTAAAGTACAGCCGGAAACTGTATATAATAAGTACCGCAATTTTCTTGAAAAACACAAAACATTAACTATTGAAAAATCTGACGATGATTTCAATATAGATGTTGATTAAGACGCTTGCCAAAATTGTAGCCATGAAAAAAGAGGTTGCCGGATGTGCAACCTCTTTTATATTTAGAAAGGATGATTATAAGTTAATCTGAAAAATGGAAAGGCGTCGGAACAAGATCAAAATCATTATTTTGAATCATCTCAATATTCATCTGGAAAGATTCGTCGGTTTTGATAATGATTTTTTCTTTGACTACTTTTTTGTAACCGAGTTTTTCAAAAACGAATTTATAAGTGCCGGGTTTAAGGTCATCAAACGCGTAATTACCATCTTCATCAGTAGTAATTGCTTTTTCTTTTTTGGAAAGTAAATAGGCGGTAACATTTACTTCGCTCATTGGTTTCTTGCTTGGCGATTCGGTTACATAACCATTGATATCATTCTTTTTTCCGTTACCGGGTTCATTACCGGTAGCGTTTGCCGCACCGAACCCAAATACGGCAAGGCAAATAAGCAGCAATAATTTTGATTTCATGTGAAATGGTTTAATGCCTGGTTACTTGGCATTGATGGTTTTCTTTCCTCCTCTGTTTCATGGCTGTTTACAAACTAAAATTATATCTTTTTCACCGGATTCTGCAAAGCCTCATTAAACTCCTGCCACACTTTTTTTACTATTTCGCCTGCCGGTAAAATACTATCAAGGGAAGCACTTACCTGTCCTATTTCCAACTCTCCGTCATCCAGGTTTCCTTCAAACATTCCCTTTTTTGCCCTTGCCCTGCCCAGTAAATTTCTCAACTCTTCTACTGAAGCGCCTCTCTGCTCGGCATCTTCTACTTGTTTGTAAAATTTATTTTTAATTAACCGCACCGGGGTCAGTTGCTTCATTGACAACATTGTATCGCCTTCTGCTGCATGGATAACCGCGTTCTTGAATTGAACATGCGATGATGCCTCTTCACTCGTTACAAACCGGCTTCCCATTTGAACACCCTCCGCACCCATCACCATCGCAGCCAGCATCTGCCTTCCCGTGGCTATTCCACCCGCTGCTATTACCGGAATTTTTACTGCTTTCTCAACCAGCGGAATTAACACCATTGTCGTCGTTTCCTCCCTTCCGTTATGTCCGCCGGCTTCAAAACCTTCTGCGACCACAGCATCGCAACCTGCATCTTCTGCTTTCTTCGCAAACTTGCTGCTGCTGACTACATGCACAACCGTAATTCCTTTTTCTTTTAAAATACCGGTCCATGTTTTCGGATTGCCTGCACTCGTAAAAACAATTTTTACCTGTTCTTCGATAACAATGGATACATGCTTGTCAATATCTGCATATAACAAAGGTATGTTTACACCGAAAGGTAAATTGGTAGCTGCTTTACATTTCCGGATATGCTCCCGTAAAACATCGGGATACATGGAGCCGCTTCCTATCAACCCTAATCCTCCTGCGTTACTAACAGCGCTGGCTAATCGCCAGCCGCTGGTCCATACCATTCCCGCCTGTATGATAGGATAATTTATGCCAAAAAGTTGTGTAATCCTGTTTTTAAAAGGAGTCATTAGGCCTTAGTCGTTAGTCAGGAGTAAAGATAGAGGATAGTTGGAAAGGTTATAAGTTTACGGGTTTACAGGGCGATTGTATTGACAAAAAGCCTTGTAGCAGGAAGACCAAAGGGCGTTGTTACGTAATACAAATCTCCAGATTCAATTTTTATTGAAACAGAAGATTTGCTGTTCCTTCAAAAACTTGCTAAATCAGTCCCGCCAGCTCAAGGCTTTTCTTCTTTAGTTTTTTTATTTCAATGTCCTCGATAACCGGTTCGGGCAGAAGAATCAGGGACACGTTATGCTTGCGCCACCAGTCATTGTTTTTTAATTCTTCAAAAGATAGGACGCCTACAAGATATTTCCGTTGTTCACCGGCATGCCATTCTTCGATCCATTCAAAATTTTCCCGGGGCACATGTTTCAGATCGTCAAAACTGACATATACCCGGAGGTAAACATCGCTGCTAAGCTGATGAGGTTTGTGATGATAGAGCTTTTTGTATTCGTAATGATATTGATAACGGAGTGCAGATATATCACTCAACACTGCCGAAGCAGTTGGAAAGCTTCCTGCACCTTTTCCGTAGAAAAATTGCTTATCCGCAAAGCCACTTTCTATTACCACGCCATTGTATTCATTTTTTACAAAAGAAAGATGGTCGTCATGCTTGATAAACTGGGGCAACACAAAGGCGGCCACTTTTCCGTTATTCAGTTTCTTCGCCTGGGCCACTAATTTTATTTCATAATTCTTTTCCCTTGCCACTATAGCATCATGTCCATTGATGTTTTGAATGCCTGTAAACAAAATGTTTTCAGGTGCTTCAAGAATGCCATACGCATGGGTCAATAAGAATGTCCATTTATTTACCGCATCATAACCTTCCACATCTAACTTAGGATTGCTTTCGGCAAAACCAAGTTGCTGTGCCAGTAAAAGCGCTTCCTTAAATCCCAATTTCTCTTCAAACATTTTTGTAAGAATAAAATTGGTTGATCCGTTCACGATAGCTTTTATGGAATGAAGAAGATCATTGTCATAATATTCTTCCAGGTTGCGGATAACAGGAATAGAAGCACAGGCAGCTGATTCATATAAAAAAGATTGACCTGTTTCTTCCTGCAGTTTTAACAATGCAGGAAGATGTTCTGCAATCATTTTCTTACTGGCGCTTACCACATCTTTTTTATTCTTTAAAGCGGTTGATACGATCTTAAAAGCCGCATTCGCATCATCAATCACTTCAACGATCACGTTGATGTCCGGATCATTCAATAAAATGTTTTTATCCGTAGTAAATAGCTCTGCCGGCGCATTTCTTTTTTTCGAACCGTCTTTAATACAAACTTTTTTAATAGAGGCTTTGAGGGAGGGAGTTTGTTGTAATACTTTATAAAGACCTTCACCTACTACTCCAAATCCGAATAAGCCGATGGTTAATTGCTTGTGTGCATCCATGTATTGTAAAGTTTCTTAGTTTGCGTTGTTATCAATCCTTCTTCCTCACACTGAATAGACTATTCTTTTTAAGCCGTGCAAGATACATCCGTTCCATGAAAATAAAATGTTAGTATTGGTTACATCTTCACTTCCCATTCGTCTTCAATCAATTTCCAGTCATTGAATGATTCCGTACCACCGCGTGCTTTCCAGTCCGAATCGATTGTCAATTTCGAACTGATACCACCGCGCGGATTGCAGATCATTACCAATCGCAATCGTTGCGGTTCATAAACGGCCACCAGGTCGTCATAAATAATATTGATCAGTCTTTCGTAAGACACGACAATGTTTCTTAATTGAAAGACATAATGCTTCAACGATTTCAATTCAATAATTTTTTTACCCGGATAAAATGTGAGATAGATTGTAGCAAAATCCGGTTGTTCCTGCACACCCAGGAAAGTAAATTCGGGAATCTTTGTTTTTATTTCATACGCACCGGCAGAGGGGTTTGGTATTGCTTTCAAAATACTGCGGTCAATATGCTTATATGTTTTTACTGAATGATCCATAGTTTGAAAATTAAATAGCCGGCTCAATTGTTACTTGTTTCTTTTTTATCCGGGTTTGCTTTTTGATTGTTGCAAAGGCATTTTTTAAATCGTTGACCAGGTCATCTGCATCTTCCAGCCCAATGCTTAATCGTATCAAACTATCTGCTACTCCGGCGGAACGTCTTTTTGCTGCAGGAATCGTTTTATGTGTCATTTGCGCCGGGTGTGATAACAAGCTTTTAATTCCACCAAGGCTTTCGGCCAATTTAAAAAGCCCGGTACTCGTTACGAATGCTGTTGCCGCTTCTTCTGTATCGTTTTTCAATGTGAATGAAACAATGCCGCCAAAACCCTTTGCCTGTTTGGCAGCTATTTCGTGATTGGGATGCGACTTCAGCCCGGGATAATATACATTATCAACGGCAGGATGCTTTTCCAAAAACTTTGCAACGACCAACGCAGATGCACAATGCTGTTTTACCCGCAGGTGCAATGTTTCAATACCACGTATCACCAGCCAGCTGTCAAAAGGAGAGAGGATATTGCCGCAGGCATTTTGTAAAAATTTTATTTTATCACCCAGTTCTTTTTCTTTTGTAACCACTAAACCGGCAATAAGATCACTATGTCCGCCAAGATATTTCGTTGCAGAATGCACTACAATATCAGCTCCCAGCGAAAGAGGTTGTTGTAAGGCGGGCGAAGCAAAAGTATTATCCACGCAAAGTAAACAGTGGTTCGCCTTCGCGATTTTCGCGATAGCTTCAATATCGGATATTTTCAACGTTGGATTTGTAGGGGTTTCAATCCATATCAACTTTGTTTTCGGCGTTATGGCATTGAATACATTTTCTGCGTTTGTTGTATCCACAAAATTTACAGTGATACCAAATTTTTGATACACCTGGGTGAACAAACGGAATGCTCCGCCATAGATATCATCAACGGCTAAAATCTCATCACCTGTTTGTAATAATTTGACAACGGCATCAATTGCCGCGAGGCCACTTCCAAAAGCGGCGCCAACAGCACCATTTTCCAGTTTTGCAATAAGATCTTCGAGTACAGCTCTTGTAGGGTTGCCTGTTCTTGCATAGTCGTAGCCCTGGTTTACACCAGGCGCCTGTTGTACAAATGTTGATGTTTGATAAATGGGTACAGAAACAGCCCCGGTTAACGGATCAACGGGAATGCTGTGAATGAGTTGTGTTGCGTTGCTCATCGTGAAATCCTCCATGTTCACCACAAGGTGATTTTTTAAGTTTAAAAAATGTTGCTGAATACTTACAAGAAAGAATGGAAAATTATCGGAGAGCGAAAGGAATTACACATACGTGAAATGTATGTGCAATAAAAAAGCTCATCCGATAAATCAGATGAGCTCGCAATATTTTGATCAGATATTTTGAAGCTTTGAATCTGACTTATCTGTTCCCGACTTCGAAGTCAGGATGGAATTGGCACCTTGTTCTTTTTACAGAACAGGTTGTCAAGGCGTCATCGGGCCATTTCCCTCAGCCTTTCTTGATAAGTGTCCCGATTGCATCGGGATTTTTAAAGAACTAACGCAAAGATAGCTGCGATATTTATAATTCAAAAATTTTTTTAGGCAAAAAGTAACAAGCGATAACCGATAAGCTTTAAGCTGCAAGCTGTAAGCAGCAGCTTTGGCCTTTAAATAATTACCTCAACACGTAAGAGCCATTCTTCTTTATAAAAACCTGTCTTCTCATTCAATCAAGCGCTATCAGCGTTGATTAGCGAAGATCAGCGCTCAAAAATAAAAAGAGGCTGTATTGAATATACAGCCTCTTATCGTCCTAAACCCTGTAAAGGAAACTTCTGTTATGATAATTAATTAACTGATGCAGTTGTGTGCTCAACTTTAGTACCAGTGAAAACCCAAGGTTTTTCAACTTTTACTGGTTTTGCAGCTTTTGCTTTCTTACCTTTTTTAGCTTTCGGAGCTGGTGCTGCAGCTACTGGTTCTTCAACGGCTGGTGCAAAGGCAGCAGCAGGATCCTGGTCGTTGTAAGCTTTACCAATAATAACGCTCAGTGTTTTTGTGTCTTTGTCATAGATCAACGTACCTTCTTTTACATCTGTTCCGCTTTCAGTTTTCTGAGCGGGGATTTTGTAAGTTGAAGGAGATTTTCTGAGCATAGCTTTGATTTTACCCTGGGGTAAACCATCTACCCAAACGATGCCTTTGTTTTGTTCGTCAAGCATAATCTTTACGCTTGTAACTGCAGGCATAGCTGGTTCAGTTGTAGCCGAAGTTGTTGTAGAAGCTGAGTCAGTAGTGGCCGGTGCGGCAGCTGCTGATGGCTGATATTCGCCGATAGCTGGAAATACCTGCTCAACAGTCATTGGTTCCGGCATAGGTTGCAATTTATATTTTGCAGCTATCGAATCAACTGTTGGATTGCTTACAGCCGGTTTCATTGCAGTGCTGGCGCTCTGAGCAACTTTAGCTGCTGTGTCCTGAGCAGCCTTAGCTGTCGAATCCTGTGCATTTGCAAATGAAATAAGCATTAAGAATATACCGGCAAAAAGTGCGGTTCTTTTCATACGTAATTTTTTTTTAGGTGTTTGAATTGGTATCTGGCCAGTCCCAGTCAAATAATTGTGCCAAAAATCGCTTTTGTGGAAAAAACCGGACTTATTCCAGAAAAATAGATTGAAATACAATAGTTTTTGCTCAACAATTTAGTAAGCAGGTTGTTCTTATCTTCGCGATTCTTCCGGATTTTAATATGTCAAAGAGCAAACAGAACGGAACTGCAACAACAGTTCAGGAACCAGGGTCAATAGAGGTATTTGGAGCGAGGGTACACAATCTTCGCAATATTGATATATCAATTCCCAAAAATCAATTGGTCGTCATTACGGGCATCAGTGGCAGCGGGAAATCGTCGCTGGCGTTTGATACTATCTATGCAGAAGGGCAGCGCCGCTATATGGAAACATTCGGGGCCTATGCCCGGCAGTTTATTGGCGATATGGAGCGGCCGGATGTAGATAAGATCACCGGTCTCTCGCCGGTTATTTCCATTGAACAAAAAACTACGAATAAGAATCCCCGCTCTACTGTAGGAACTATTACAGAGGTGTACGATTTTTTACGATTGTTATATGCACGAATAGGCGACGCTTATTCCTATAATACCGGTAAAAGAATGGTGAAGTGGAGTGAAGAGGAGATTGTTGAGAATATTTTTAAAAAATATAAAAACAAAAAGATCACCTTGCTGGCTCCGCTTGTGCGTGGCCGTAAGGGACATTACCGGGAGCTTTTTGAAGATGTACGTAAAAAAGGATTTTTAAAGGTCAGGGTTGATGGCGAAGTAAAAGACATCGTTCCAAAAATGCAGGTTGACCGCTACAAGATTCACGATATTGAATTGGTGGTCGATCGCTTGCAGGTAACCGAAGATCTGAAAGCAAGATTAAGTCAGAGTGTGCAGCAATCGCTGAAGCTTGGAAAAGATTTAATTTTTTTATTGGTAAATGATAATGGAACGGTAATACAATATAGTAAGCTCCTGATGTGTGAGGATACCGGTATCAGTTATGAAGAGCCATCTCCCAATTCTTTTTCATTTAATTCACCATACGGCGCCTGCCCGGTTTGTAAAGGTTTAGGGACAACATTTCATATCAATATGGATGCGGTGATTCCTGATTCATCACTTAGCATAAGTGAAGGAGGAATTGCACCGCTTGGCGAAGAGAGAGATGCTTATGCGTACAGGCAAATGACGGAGATAGCAAAGAAGAATAAAATTTCATTGAATAATCCTGTCAAAGATCTGTCGAAGAAATCGCTGAATATATTATTATACGGAAATGAGGATGGTACTGAAACGGAGATAGATTTTGAAAATGTAAAATTCGATCCTGCCGCTCCGTATGAAGGCATTGTGAATATGTTGCGGCGCTGGTTTAATAATGGGTATAGTGAGGGCTTGAGGGAATGGGCGGAAGGATACATGCAGTTAAAGCCCTGCGAGTCTTGTGGCGGTACACGATTGAAAAAAGAAAGTCTGTGGTTTAAAATCGTGAACAGGAATATTGCAGAGCTTAGTGCGATGAATCTGGATAACCTGGCGGCATGGATGGATGGCATTGAATTACGCATAAGCACCAAGCAGGCCACCATTGCAAAAGATATTTTAAAGGAGATCCGCGAGCGATTACAGTTTCTTTTAAATGTGGGATTAACGTATCTCACCTTGGGAAGACCATCAAAAACATTGAGCGGCGGTGAATCGCAACGCATCCGCCTGGCTACACAGATTGGTTCGCAACTGCAGGGCATCACATATATACTGGATGAACCCTCTATCGGCTTGCATCAGCGCGATAATCACAGGTTGATAGATGCTTTAAAAAATCTGCGGAACATCGGCAATAGCGTGCTGGTTGTGGAGCATGATAAAGACATTATGCTTGCTGCCGATTATTTGATTGATATCGGTCCCAAAGCAGGTTATCATGGCGGTAAAATAGTTGCGGAAGGTGAACCCAAACAATTATTGAAATTAAATACGCTTACGTCAAACTACCTGAATGGTCTTTTAAAAATCGAAGTGCCAACCGAAAGAAGAAAGGGTAACGGTAAGTTTTTGGAATTAAAAGGTGCAAAAGGGAATAATCTTAATGGGGTAGATGCGAAATTTCCATTGGGTGAATTTATTGTAATAACCGGCGTAAGCGGCAGTGGTAAATCAACTCTGATCAATGATACGCTTTACCCGATATTGGCAAAACATGCATACGGCTCGAGAGTAACACCCCTTGAATACAAGTCAATAAAAGGTCTCGAGCATATTGATAAAGTAATTGAAATTGATCAGTCACCGATCGGGCGCACACCCAGGAGTAACCCTGCAACCTATTGTGGATTTTTTACAGAGATAAGAACATTATTTGCGTCTGTGCCCGAAGCAAAGATCCGCGGATATAATGCAGGCCGGTTTTCATTTAATGTAAAAAGCGGAAGATGCGATGTGTGTGAGGGTGGGGGAATGCGTGTTATTGAAATGAATTTTTTACCGGATGTATATGTTCACTGCGAGAAATGTAATGGAAAGCGTTATAACCGTGAAACACTTGAAATACGGTATAAAGGAAAGTCCATTGCAGACGTATTGAACATGACTGTGGAAGAAGCCGTTGAATTTTTTCAACCGGTTCCTTATCTGTATCGTAAAATTAAAGTGCTGGGAGAAGTGGGCCTTGGTTATATTACGCTTGGTCAATCTGCGGTTACCCTTAGTGGTGGGGAAGCACAACGCGTGAAATTATCTACTGAATTAGCGAAGCGGGATACAGGTAAAACGTTTTACATACTGGATGAACCGACGACCGGGTTGCATTTTGAAGATATCAGGCATTTGCTGGATGTTTTAAACAAATTGGTTGACAGGGGAAACACGGTGCTGGTGATTGAACATAATATGGATGTAATAAAAGTCGCGGATCATATAATTGATATCGGTCCTGAAGGTGGTGATGGCGGCGGAAAAATTTTATTTGAAGGAACACCGGAGGAATTGATAAAAAATAAAGAGAGCCATACAGCCAGGTTTTTAAAAGAAGAATTGAAATAAATATGGAAAGGATAATTATTGACATGGATGAAGTGATGGCGGATACGTTGGGTGGTATGATCAAATGGTACAGAGGTAAAGGATATAACGGAGTGATTGACTACGATAAAATGCCGGGTGGTTCATGGGTGAAAGGTTTCCCGGAAGAACACCAGGCAATGATAAGGGCTCATATTTTTGACCCGGGTTTTTTTCGTGACTTGCCGGTGATGCAGGATTGCATTGAAGTCGTTGAACAGTTAAACAAAAAATATTCAGTTTTTATAGTGTCTGCAGCTATGGAATTTCCTAATTCCTTGCGCGATAAACTGGATTGGCTGAATGAACATTTTCCATTTCTTAAATGGCAGCAACTGGTTTTTTGTGGTAGCAAAAGCATTGTGTATGGCGATCATATGATTGATGATCTGGTGCGGAACTTCGCGGGATTTGACGGAAAAAAATATTTGTTCAGTGGTCCGCATAACACAGAGATCACCGAATATACACGGCTGAAGGGATGGAAGGACGCCGCCCGGGTTTTTTTATAAAGCAGCTCCTGCGCTATCACGATTACGCATGCACGCAATAACGATCATTTATTTCTACAGATGTTTGCGGGTGAATATTCTCTCACAATCGATTCAATAAAATGCCTGGCATAGAAAAATCAACATCGCCACGCTGTGTTTTCAAAAGGGTACGAACGGGTAAATAAAATCTAAGGTGTGGAAGGTGTTGTAAAAGGGACTAAAAACGCCCGAAGGTTCGGCAGGGATGTATTAGAAAATCTTTTTCGAATCATAACCAGAAACCGGCCTGGCTTATTCATGCGGATATCAGATTTTTTTCAAACTCCCCGCCACCCGCGGGATCTTAGTTATGGCTATGAAAAGAACTGAGTTAATGCTGTTCCGGTAAACTTTTGCAAAAAGTATTTAATAAAATTTTATACTAATGAGAGTACCAATAGAGAACGGATCAGGTTTTATCAACCAGGTATCAGATTCTATTAAGCTTCGTGCCGTTTACCGGAACAGCATTTAATGATTTTATATAAAGAACTATTCAATTACTATTTTTCCAAAATCCACCTCCTCATCTCCTGCAAATGCATTGTAGGTATAAGCTCCCTTGCGGAGATCATTGATCAACTTCTTTTCTTTTGATCTTAGTTTGCAATTCACGACCATTGTTCCTTCCAGGTCAAACACATAAAAATCAAGAGTCTGGCCTCCTAAGTCTTTAACCGCAACACGGATGGAATTTGTTTCGGGATTGTGAACGATCTTAACGAGATTCTTTTTATCCTTTTTAAATCCTTGCCCGGATGAAGTACTTTTTCTTTCAACGGCGTGTTGATTCTTTAGTACGTTGGCGTTGTCAAAAGGAGAGTGGGTAGATGACAGGACGAGGCCTGCTATTCCGGTAAACAGATAGTTCTGTCGCGAACTATTTGAGAATTTTTTCTTCTTCATAGTAGGGTTCGGATTTATATGGATTAAATAACTGGCGCTGGTCGCTTAATAGTAAACAGGGCAACGCAATTGGCGTAATGCAGGGTTCCACTGGCCTAATCTCCAACCAATTTTTATAAAGGTTGAAAAATAAGCGTCTTTGTCTTTGGGATCGCCGCGTTGCTGATCTACAAAAGGCCTGTTTATTGTTGGATCGTAAAATTTTTCGCGATACATCAGTTGTTTTGCCTGGAGTGCCTGTGTAGGCGAAAGATATTTATCAAAAAGATCCGGACTGATATAAGTTGTGCTTGTATTATCAAGATAGTCTGTAAATGTTTGCCTGTGTAATATCTCAATACCTACATACAGATTCTCTCTTACATAGTATTTAACACCGAAACCCATTGGTACTTCCAGCTGTGTCAGTGAGTATTGTTTTCTATCGGGATACTCAGACATGCCCTGGCCTTCCAATCGCAATGGTCTTAATTCTACCCATTGTGTTGTGCCATTGGGTGCATAATAAGGCGCTTTGGGGTTAAAATGAAAGGCTCCAAAACCGATCACACCATATGGGCGGATTTTACCTTTTAATCCATCATATTGCTCAAGAAAAACGGTAGGATAAATTTCAAGTGCAAGATATAATTCCTGGATATTCGATTTGAAACTCAGGTTTCTTTGTTTACGGTCATGCTCTTTTCCGCCATGATCATTTATGGAACTATCATTTCCTTCAATTTGTCCGAGATGAAAAGCGGCGCGAACACCAATCCATTCAGCAGGAAAATAATTCACATAAAGACCACCCATGAACTTTGTAAACTTGAAGTTGAAGTCTTTCAGAAAATGGGTTCCTATACCTCTGTTACCACCAAGATCACCAAGGAAAAAAGAGGGGCCTAACGCAAGACCTGCTTCATATTGCGAGTTTCTTCCGAATACAACAGATTGTGAAAAGGAACTTGAAAAGGTGAAAAAGAAAATGCAAACGAAGACAGCAGTTCGCATGGCCGGGACAATTACTCTCATAGTATCAGATTTTCGGTTTTCTATTGGATTTGGAACGTAAACATATACTAATGCATATAAGAACGCAAGTAATGCCATGATTATTTTTACAGATAACCATGGTATCAGTGTTTTTTTACGTAGGATTTTTACGAGGCTATGCCGGTTTGATCATTTCTATGTGCTCAATACCATCTTCAAGATATGTGCCACTGCTTTGAATAAAACCGAGTGAAGTGTAGAAATTCTTCAGGTATAGTTGAGCTCCTACTTTTATATCGGTGTTTCCATAGAGTTTTTTCGTTTCTGTAATTGACTTTTCCATTAATGTTCTTCCCAACCCACTGCCTCGGGCTTTCGACGATGTGACGACACGCCCGATTGCTGGTAAATCGTATGCTACACCCGGTGGCACAATCCGCGTATAAGCATAAAGCATTTCATCATTCCATCCCATAAAATGCAGACATTTCTGATCTTTATCGTCGAGATCCTGGAATACACAATTTTGTTCAACAACAAATACTTCGATTCTCAACCGCATAACAGCGTATAGTTCACCAGGGGTAAGATCGTTGAAACTCTTTAAGATCCAGCGGATATTCATATTTACTTTCTTTGGGTAGACTGTTTTATACCACAGATTTAAAATTAACAAAGATGCTGAAGCAATAAAGTAAAATCTTATTTTTAAGTAAATCTTTTGTATGCCTGCCAGTGATCTCAGTAAGGTTCATCAATTAGTAAGCGATCTGTTTCGCAAACCTGTAACACCCGATGAGTGGGAACAATATAAATTAAATGAAGAACAGGTCGACTTTTTTAACAGCAACGGTTACCTGGCGGGTGTTAAAATGCTTGATGAAAAACAGATCGAAAGATTGCGCAATGAACTTTCCGGTTTAATACAAACAGATCATCCCGGTCACGATTTGTTTTATGAATTTCATTCCAATGAATCTGCAGACCCTTCTACCGTTCTCTTTCATGCACTGGGTGCGTGGCGTATTACAGAAGGCTTTCACGATGTGTTATGGAACCCGCGATTTCTTGTAGCAGCGAGCCAGTTATTGGGAAACAATGCGGTTCGTTTCTGGCATGATCAATTATTTTATAAACCGGCTAAAACCGGTGGTGTTGTGGCATGGCACCAGGATTATTCATACTGGACAAGAACAAAACCGATTGCTCATCTAACCTGCTGGTGCGGTCTTGATGACTCAACAAAAGAAAACGGATGTGTTCAGTATGTACCCGGCAGTCATCGCTGGGGCTTATTACCAAAACCTGCATTGGCCGGCGATCTTGACGGTATCAATGATTTTTTAAATGACGAGCAGAAAAAACAATTTGCCAATCCGCAATATGCCGAAGTAAAAGCGGGTGAAGCCATATTTCATCATCCGCTTACCTTGCATGGTTCCGGGGAAAATAAAAGTAATAAACCAAGAAGGGCGTTTGTGATTAATGTATTTGCCGATGGCGTTAATTCAGATTCTGATGATGAATTGCTTGCTGGCGTTCCACCTGTTGCAAAAGGAACAAGAATGCAGGGGCAGTTTTTTCCGTTGTTATATAATCCTCAAAAGAATTAATTGATTTCCCGTAATGCCGATTGCTATCGGGACGCTAGGTCTACAAACAGGATATAAAATCTTCAATTTGCATTGTGACCATTGTGTTCTTAGTGGGAAATAAATACGTTTTTAATAATCGTATTTATCTTTCCACAAACTCTTCAAAAACTTTCTAAGTTCTTCTTCCCGTGCATTTTTACCGGGATCATAAAATTTTTGCCCGGACAATTCTTTCGGAAGATATTCCTGGTCTGAAAAGTTGCCTTCAAAACTGTGTGAGTATTTATAATCTTTACCGTAACCCATATTTTTCATCAATCGTGTGGGCGCATTCCGGATCTGCAGCGGCACAGGTAAATCGCCGTGTTGTTTTACTGCTTCCATGGCGCTTCCGATAGCAACGGTTGCAGAATTACTTTTGGCGCTGGAGGCAAGGTAGATAACACATTGTGATAAAATCAAACTCGATTCGGGGTAGCCGATTTTGTTTACGGCTTCAAATGTAGCATTCGCCATCACCAATGCAGTGGGATTTGCATTCCCGATATCTTCACTGGCGAGTATCACCATCCGGCGTGCAATGAATTTTACATCTTCACCGCCTTCAATCATGCGTGCGAGCCAGTATACGGCAGCGTTAGGATCGCTGCCGCGAATTGATTTGATAAACGCGGAAATGATATCGTAATGTTGTTCGCCGCTTTTATCATACAACGCCACGCGTCTTTGTGCAACGTCCATTACTATTTCGTCGGTGATGGCAATTGATTCGCCAGGCCGCTCTGTGTGTTCCGAGGAATCGCAAACAATTTCCAGCAGGTTCAATAATTTCCTCGCATCACCTCCCGAAATATTGATCATTGCTTCCGTTTCTTTTAATTCTATCTTTTTAGCCGAAAGAATTTCATCGGACTCCATAGCATGATGAAGTAAACGGATAAGATCTTTATCATTCAATGGCTTCAACACATATACCTGGCAGCGGCTCAGTAAGGCGCTGTTTACTTCAAACGATGGGTTTTCTGTTGTAGCGCCGATTAGCGTTATGATTCCTTTCTCTACCGCACCCAATAATGCGTCCTGTTGTCCCTTATTGAATCGATGAATTTCATCAATAAATAAAATGGAACCAGACTTTGACTTCGATTGTTCTATTACATCCCGCACATCTTTTACACCAGCACTTATTGCGCTAAGTGTAAAGAAAGGGGCATCTAATGTATTGGCAATTATGTTAGCTATTGTTGTTTTGCCAGTACCCGGAGGCCCCCACAATATCATTGAAGGTATTTTGCCATTTTCTATGGCTTTGCGCAATATGCTTCCTTTACCTGTTAAATGATCTTGTCCAACAAGATCGTTTAAAGATGAAGGTCTTATTCTTTCTGCCAGTGGGGTCGTATTCATCCCAACAAATTTAGCAATTTGAGGGGATTGGAAATGAAATAAACAGTTGGCGTTTATTTCAGCAGATATTTTTTCATTCAGTAATAGCAGAATGAAAGACTCAGGCTACTGTTGCTGCTGACCTGCAAAACTCGCCAGTATATTCGGATCATCGCCATCTTCACTCAATTTTTCCATTTTCACTTTTGTAATGTCTTCAAACTTTTGCCCGTCTTCGTACCCGACAGATACAAATACGGAAAGTGATTGTTTGGCCGGCCCTTTAAACGTTCCTTTTACCGGCGAACAGTCATTGAAGTTGCGCCCTACGGCAAGTTTTACATGATTGCCTGCTACCCAGGTATTGTTTGTGGGGTCAATTCCTTTCCATCCATTATTTGGAATCCACGCTTCTACCCACGCATGTGTTGCTCCTTCACCCCGCATGCCGTTTTGATTCGGGCATATATAGCCACTTACATAACGACAGGGGATATGTGCATTTCTTAAAATTTCAAGCATAATATGCGCAAAATCCTGGCAGACCCCCGATCGTAGTTTGACAATCTCCTCGAGCGTAGTTTGAATGTTGGTTATTCCTTTGATATACTGAAACCGGTTATAAATATAGTTGCTGCACGCATCAACAAAGCCGGCTACTGACTGGCCGGAATAATTTATCTCCGTTATAATCGAATTAATTTCGTTAGTAAGAGAAGGGTCTTCGATACAGCATAATTCAAGAAGGGAAAGATTGTTGTTTACCTGCTCATTCAGCAAATCAAAACTTTCATTGGCATTCTGAAGAGATACATCAGACCGAAGTGTTCGCACAATCAATTTGCTTTCGACGATCAGCTCCTGGTGCGGTGCGATGAGATTGAACATCCCCAGTTTATTGTGCCAATAATCATCAATGATCATTATATCCGGGTTACCCGATACATTAACGATATGATAAAGAGTTTCCTGTTCACTGCCGGGAAACGGGTAAATTCTGATTTCATTTACACTTTCTTTTACAGGACGGTCGTACTCGTATTTGGTTACGTGATGTATATTAAAAACAGGCATTGTTGATGATGGGAATTAGGCGTAAGAAAAATAAACTCTTGATAATTGTTGTGAAAATTCAACCAGGTCGCGACGGGTTGAACCAAGAAACTCGGCGATATCGCCATCTTCCAGATGAGTAAGCTCTGCATATCTTATCCTGCTATGCATGCGGCCAAACATTTTTTCCAATGTATCGCATCCTTCTATCTGGGTATCCCGCATCACATGATCGAGATATCTTTTTATCCGCTCCAGTGAATAAAATATAGAGCGGGGAAAATTTTTATTGACTATTACGTGATCAAGAATATTCATGTTGTGAAAGCCGCTGGTATAGGTTTTCAAATATAGCTCATAACCCGAAAGTGAAAGGAGAAGATTTCTCCAATAAAGAATGTCCTGTTCGTGATCCAGTTTGTACTCTGTTTTCTTAAGATGTGCGTCAGTGATTTCTATCGTCAGAAGACAGCGTTCGATGAATTTTCCGAGATTCATAAAGTTCCATCCCTGGCCACGCGGCATAGTGCTGTCGGTAACTCCATAAAACTGCACGCTGTTTTGCGTAAGGACATCGAGTATTTCTATAGCCTTCGAGCCTTTTAATTTTTTTGCAAGGTCGGGTTGATTGATAAGATGATAAAGTTGATTTACCTGTTCCCAAACCTCTTTTGTAATATTATCCTGTACACCTCTGGCATTTTCCCTTGCACGAACGATCAGTACTTTGATCGCGTTTATGTTTTTTGAACTGGCGATCAGGTACTCCAGTGCAATCGCTGTATTTTCTCCATTCAGCTTAATCGTTTCGCCATCCATATTTGTAAATGTAGCCAGGATATCTTTCCATGAAAAACCGCTGTTATTGCCAATATCAAATGAAAGTATATAATTGGTACGGATAACACGAAGCAAACTATCTGTTCGCTCCATGTACCTGTTTAGCCAAAATAAAGAGTCTGCAATTCTGCTAAGCATTGAAATGTAATTGGTTTAAATGTTTATCAGGTTAAAAGTTCACTGGATTTCGTTGATACGACCGGGATATTTTTGAATTTTCAATGTTACATCAACTCTGAAACTAATGAACTTGTGAATGATCAAACGCTACAAATCCACTACCCACGTATCCTTGCTACCGCCACCTTGCGATGAGTTAACAACCAATGACCCCTCGCGCAACGCCACCCGCGTCAATCCGCCGGGAACAATAGTAATTCCATCCGGTCCGCAAAGTGCATAAGGCCGCAAATCAACATGCCGCGGTTGTAATTTTCCATCAATAAGGCAGGGCACCGTTGACAAGCGGATGATAGGTTGAGCAATAAATTCTCTTGGTGTTGCCAAAATAGCTTTCTTTATTTCCTTCAGTTCTTTTTCACTTGCATTATTACCCATGATCATTCCATATCCGCCGGATTGATTGGTGCGCTTAATGACCATTTTCCCGATATTATCAAAAACATAATTCCGCTTGTCTTCGTTTTCGAGACCGTACGTGGGCACATTGGGTAAGATGATCTCTTCATTCAGGTAATATTTTATCATATCCGGCACATACGCATACACTGCTTTATCATCTGCTACGCCATTTCCTACTGCATTGACAATGGCCACATTTCCCTTGCGGTATGCGCTCATAATTCCGGGAACGCCAAGAATACTGTCAGCATTAAATACCAGCGGATCCAGGTATTCATCATCCATCCTTCTGTAAATAACATGAACCTGCTGAAGTCCGACAGTTGTTTTCATATACACCTTATGATTGTCTACAAGAAGATCTCTTCCTTCTACCAGCGGTATTCCCATTTGCCGGGCAAGAAATGTATGTTCGAAATAAGCCGAATTATAAACGCCGGGTGTAAGCAATGCCACAGTTGGATTCGAAAGTTGCTGCGGTGCAAGGCTGGATAAAATATCATGTAACAGTAATGGATAGTTGTTTATCATCCGCACTTTGCTATCGGCAAGCATACCGGGAAAAATGCGCTTGGTGACTTCCCGATTTTCCAGCATGTATGATACGCCTGAAGGAGTACGAAGATTATCTTCCAGGATATAAAACGTTCCTTCCTGGCTCCGGATCAAATCAATGCCCGATATGTGCACATAAATATCATGTGGTACCGAAACACCAAAAACCTCCCGGGTATAATGCGGGCACGATGCGATTAAACTTGCCGGGATAATTTTATCTTTCAGAATCTGCTGTGCAGAATAAATATCTTTTAAAAAAAGGTTCAACGCTTTAAGCCGTTGTTTGATGCCTTTTTCAATGTGATCCCATTCGGCTGCTGTCAGTATACGGGGAATGATATCAAATGGAAATATTTTTTCAATGCCGGCCTCATCACTGTACACTGTAAAGGTGATACCCTGGTTCATAAATAATTCACCGGCCAGTTTATCTTTTTGCTGAAGCATATCTGCAGGCAACTGGCTGATATCTTCAAATACTTTGGCATACTGCGCTCGTATGTTTTTTTCAATACACATTTCATCCCAGGTTTCAGGATAAATTGCGTATTCGTCGAATAGCGGAACCCCGGTCATAGCAGCAGATTGAGTTAAAACAAAAAGAGTTGCCCACCTTTAACGGGTGCAAGCAACTCCTTACGAATATAAAGCATTCAGCTTAATATCCACGGGAGAAATTTTAAATCAAGGTTGTATAGAAAGTTATAGTTATCCGGATGATTTTTTACCCGGGATAAAATGTCTGCAGGGCATTAAAGACGCTGCGAAAATGCCGAATAGGGTTGTTGCAGTACAAGGGAGTGACACAAGGGACGATCATAGTAGCCATGCAGCTGGTCACCAAAAAATTACTTAATTATTAATGCACATTTGCGGTAACAAATGCCTGGATTTTTTCAAACGAATCAGAATAGGTCGCCAATGACCAATCACCATGCCCGCCCGTGGGATAATACACCAGTTGATTGGTCACACTCTTTTCCTGCAAGATTGAAATAAGCGAGGTAGACTGGGCAGGTGGAACAAGAGGATCAGCGCCGCCTTGTAAAACAATTGTTGGCGGCGATTGATTGGTTACTGCATTTATCGGGCTTGACTGAATGTATAAATCAGGATCCTGGTTGTATTGTTTGCCGGTAACAGATGCGAGAGCCATCTGTTGCGGCAGACCTGCATTCCACATTGCAACAAGATCTGTCGGGCCAAAGAAATCAATCACCGCTTTCACGTGTTTGTCTGCATCATCTTTATAGCTGTATAACAATGCAAGATGTCCACCGGCACTTGCGCCAGATACGATAAGGTCTTTTGACACTTTATATTCGGACGTTTTGGATAAATAAAAATCAATCGCAGCTTTCACATCATTTTCCTGGGTGGGAAACAGGTTTGTATTACCGGAAGCGAGACGGTAGTTGATATTGATGAAGGCATACCCCGGCAATCTTTTTCTCAATGAGTCTACAACAAGTTTCATATCAGCCTTATCACCACCGGTCCATCCACCGCCATGAATCATTACCACGGTTTTTGTTTTTGCTTCAGTTCTTCCTTCGGGCAGGTAAATATCTTCCTTCTGTCTGACATCTGCACCGTATGATATATCGGCATAGACCTGTGTAGTTGGATCAACATTGTTATCCTGTTTCTTACACGATGAAAGAATAACAATGCCAAGAGCTAAAAAAAACAATTTCATAAAATAAGATGTTTTGGCAACTAAATGTATAGATTTAAATGCAAGAATCATTTAGCGGATCAGCCCCAAATGCGATTTAGGATTTTATTATGAGTAAAATGATTTACAATAGTTTTTATAACTCTGACGTTTTTCAGCAACAGAGTTATAATTTTAAGCTTTTTATGAATTAACCGATGAATTATAATCCCAGGCAAATAAGATTGTTTTGTTTATTTCTCATTAGTCAGGTTATCGTAAGCTACACCCTTTTTTCACAAAATATAGTAAGTGCGGAAGAAAACTATGCCCGTAATCGTCCCGGTGTGGTGAAAGTGCAAACCGAATTTTCAGCGAATGTATATGTAAATAAAGTGCAGATGAACCAACGGCGTTTTGAGTTGCTGGTTGATTCTGTAAAACATCTCGATACGACCGGGCTTATTTTAAAACCTAAAGAAAAACTGGATATCGTTCTTCGCGTATTGTACAATTCTCCATTTCGTTATTTTTCCGGCACCACGGAATATCTTCAGCAGGCACACCGTATCATATCAATGGGTACGGGTTTTTTTATTTCAGGTGATGGATACCTTGTAACCAATTGTCATGTCATTGACAGGGATAGTTTGTATGTGCGGAAACAATTTATTCTCTCCACGTTCCAGGACGTAACAGATGCGAATATAAAAGCGCTTGAAGCGTCATGGGAAGTAGATCTCACCGAAGAACAGCGAAATCTTTTATACAATACATACACTGTGATTTATTCGCAGGTATCAACGATGTTTTTATTCGACCTGCAAAAGAATATATATATCGAATACCGGCAGGATAAAAGCGATAGTGAATCCAATGTAATAACAAAACCTGCCCGTGTTATTTTAAAAGGCAGACCGATGCCGGGGAAAGATATCGCGTTATTAAAAATTGATTCATTAAAGAATCTTCCATCGTTATCATTGAGCAAAGACCCGATGGCGCAGGTGGGATCGCAGGTTTATGTATACGGTTATCCCGGTTTTGTTGCCAATAATTCATTTCTCGCGCAGGATGCCTATATAGAGCCAACACTGACAACAGGTATCATTGGTGGAATAAAAAAATCAATCGGGGGCTGGCCGGTTATCCAGACCGATGCAACGATCAGCTATGGTGGTAGTGGTGGCCCGGTTTGCAATCAGCAGGGAGAGGTAATCGGTCTTGCAACGTTTGGCAGCCTGGAACAGGGAAGAGGAGAGCTTGCATCCGGGTTCAATTTTGCAATACCTGTTTCACTGGTAAAAGAATATATTGACTCTGCCAAAATAAAACTAAAGATGAGCGAGGTAACGGAGGTTTTTAATGAGGGCCTTGATATGTATTTTAAGGAATATTATCGCAGTGCCTTGCGGAAATTTCAAAGTGCAGCGAAAATGAACAGTGCTTACCCGCTGCTGAGTCTTTATCTTACCAACAGCAAAAGCAGGATTAATGCAGGTGCAGATAAACAATCCATTGTTTTCAAAGCGGTGATTGTTTTTGGGTTTGCATTGATAGCAGGAGTTGTTGCTTACCTGTTTTATCCGAAAATAAAATCGCTGCGGGCTGAAGAGCGGTCTTCTTCTTCAAAACAGCGGGTTTAAACCAGCTTGAAAAAACGCCGGCCAAAGCTGTCATTACTTCACATCCAGCTTTATACTTAACTCATTCAACTGCTTGTCATCAATAGTTGACGGAGCATCCAGCATTACGTCACGTCCGCTGTTATTTTTCGGAAACGCAATAAAGTCACGTATACTTTCACTGCCGCCTAATATTGCACATAGACGATCAAATCCAAACGCAATACCACCATGCGGCGGTGCGCCATATTCAAAAGCACCAAGCAGGAAACCGAATTTATGTAACTGTTCTTCTTTATCCATGCCAAGTGCAGCAAACATTTTTTCCTGCAATTCGCGCTGATAAATACGGATCGAACCACCACCAATTTCGTTTCCATTCAATACCATATCATACGCATTGGCTTTAATATTCGCATAGGGATGCCTGAGATATTCCGCTGCATTTTCAATAACAGGATTGTTATTGATCATCGTGTCTATATCCGATGGCCGGGGCGACGTAAAAGGATGATGCCTTGCCACCCAGCGGTTATCTTCTTCTGCATATTCAAACAAGGGGAAATCCAGCACCCAAAGCAATTTGAATTCATTTTCTTTTCGCAGACCAAGCCGTTTGCCCATTTCCAATCTTAGTTCACTGATGGCCTTTCTTGTTCTTTCCTCGGCTCCGGCAAGAATCAAAATAAGATCGCCTGCTTTCGCATTGCCGGCTTCAGCAATAGCCTTGAGTTTTTCTTCAGAATAAAATTTATCTACGCTGCTTTTGTATGTCCCGTCTGCATTTACTTTAATAAACACAAGACCCTTCATTCCAATCTGCGGACGTTTAACCCATTCCGTTAGCTCATCCGTTTGTTTACGGGTGTACTCGCTGCAGCCGGGCACAGCAATAGCAACAACTGTTTCTGCTGAATCAAATACATTAAAGCCCGCGCCATCAATTAATGATGATATACTTTGTTTGGCTGGAAATGTATATGACGGAAATTTCAAATTGCAAACTTTCATTTGATAACGGATATCGGGCTTATCATTGCCATAGTTCCACATCGCTTCTTCCCATGTCATCCGTTCTATTTCTTCTGTGTAGTCAATGTTCTTTACATCCTTGAATATGCGTCTTACAAGGCCTTCAAACATGTTCAGTATATCTTCCTGCTTCACAAAACTCATTTCACAGTCTATCTGTGTAAACTCAGGCTGACGATCGGCACGCAGATCTTCATCGCGAAAACATTTTACGATCTGGTAATAACGGTCATAGCCACTCACCATCAGCAACTGCTTAAAGGTTTGAGGGCTTTGCGGCAGCGCATAAAACTGTCCCGCATTCATACGCGAAGGCACCACAAAATCCCTTGCACCCTCAGGCGTGGATTTAATAAGAAACGGTGTTTCAATATCCATGAATCCATTTTCGTGCAGGAAATTCCTGGCTGAACGGTTTACCGAATAGCGCAGTTCAAGATTTTTTTTCACCGCATTCCTGCGCAGATCAAGGAAACGGTATTTCATTCTCAAATCATCACCGCCATCTGTTTCGTCCTGGATAGTGAAAGGCGGTACGACCGATTTATTAAGAATAACGAAAGATTGTACGACTATTTCTATTTCACCTGTCGGGATATTTTGATTTTTGTTACTTCGCTCATTTACAATGCCTGTAGCCTGAAGCACGTACTCACGGCCCAGCGGATTTTCATCCACTTGAGCCACAAGTTCTTCGCCGAATAACAGCTGCGTAATGCCGTAGCGGTCACGCAGATCTATAAACGTAATAGCGCCAAACTTACGAATCGTTTGTACCCAGCCCGCAAGCGTTATCGTTCTTCCCTTGTCTTTCAGTCTTAATTCCCCACAAGTATTTGTCCTGTACATAATCTTGAGTCGGTTATATCGTTATAAAAGAGTCAAAAACAGGTAAATCAGCCCATTCTTTTGAAAACAGGCGCAAAGATAGGTACAAATGAGGCTACAGACTTGCAAAATGGGCAGGGAAGAGGTATATTTAAACTTTTGAACCCGAATCGAATGCGATCCGTACTGAAGAGACTTAAAAATTATTTTACACCCCCGAAACCTATCCCACCTGTTTCCAATCCGGACGAATTTCCCGTTGACGAAACTCTTTTCAATAACTACGCTTTTGTTATCGGCAGCGTTTTTTCTTATTTCAATGACCTCCCGCCGGAATATAAGACACGCTTTGTTAATCGTGTTCATCATTTCAAAAACACAAAAAAGTTTCATTATATAGGACTTGAGGAGAAGGATGATATTGCAACGCTTGTCAGCTGTTCTGCGATACAGGTCACATTCGGGTTAAAAAATTACCTGCTGACTTATTTCAAAGACATTTATGTTCTTGCCGATGCTTATAAAATGGAAAACGATAACGAGTTGTATATCGGGCATGTGGCGCCCGAAGGTATTTACCTGTCGTGGAAACATTTTATGTATGGTTACTCCAGCAAAAGCGATAATGTAAACGTGGCGGTACACGAAATGTCGCATGCGCTGTTATACAATAACTTTTTTGCACAATATGGAATTGATACGCATTTCCGTATGAACTATGAAAAATTCTCGACTACTACCGGTCCCATTCTGGCAGATGTACTTACAAAGCGAAGAAGTTACCTGCGTAGTTATGCTTTCAGCAACCTCAACGAGTTTTGGGCGGTAAGTGTTGAAGCTTTTTTTGTAAACCCCAAAGGTCTTCGTGATAATATGCCTGAACTATTTGAAGCGCTGAGCCGTGTAATGAACCAGGATCCTTCTACAAAGAATAAAATTTTACGGACTGAATTTTCGTAATAATTTTTTTGTTCCCTGCAATTATACCTTGATTTAACTTTCCTTCCTGCCCTGAAGGGACTCTTTTACATTCTGATCGCTATTCAGCATATTTCAAAACATGCCGGTACACATCGAAGCGTCATCATTTACATTCCGGCATAACCTGTCACTTCCATTGGATCAGGCGGGTGCCAGTCAGTCACAGCCACTTACTCACCATTCTCCTTCATCACATCGTCACCGCATGTTGTTCTTTAATTTCTTTTGGCCGAACGATTAAATAATACCACGCCAAAAGTCCAATGCCGATTACAAATGGAATGAGGGCAAGATGTTTTCCATCCAGGCCCGCTAAAATGATTTTTGTATCAAAAGCAAAAAACTCACTGATCATCCATATTGAATTGGCCGATATCCAGAAAGCAATAGCCAGGTTGTGCGCCAGTTCTGATTTGAATTGGCGGGTGCGCCAGGCAATAACAATTGCAACCGTTAATGTTGGAATGATCATGGCTATCCCCAGTGCCCGCCAGATCATACACCAGCTTATATCTTTTAATAACCAGAAAACGATATGGAGATTCTCCATCTTGCGATAACGGTTGGGGATGACGTACATCGGTTCGGCAGGCTTGTTCATCAGCAGTTGGTTTGTGTTTGTTCAAAAATAGTCAGGTTCTGTTAAAATTGACATGCGGATATGTTAGACTTTCAAAGCAAAACATACCTTATCGTGTAAGTATTTTTTGAAAACGATTGATATCGGCATCCGGCTGGATCGCAGAATCAAAAATCAACTGATCGGCCAATTGTTTTGCAAAATAAGGGGCAAGCGAGCAGCCCTTTGTACCCATTCCATTTAATATACCGGCATTTTTATGCAACGGATGAAATCCCACAAATGGCCTTCGTTCCAGCGTTGCAGGCCGGACGCCGGCTTTATGATCTATAATTTTAAACGGGATTTTTAACCATGATTTCAATACCAGCTGCGTTGCTTCCCGGAATTTTTTTGAAGGCAATCGGTCTTGAAATTCCCATTCATAAGAAGAGCCAATCCAAAAAATGTCTTTGTCTGAAAGAGGAGCCAATAACATTCCTTTTTTATAGATATTATGATCCGGTAATTCGGGAATTTCGAGAATCAATGCTTCGCCTTTATTAGGCGCAAACGGCAACAGGTTAAAAAAGGGATTATCAAATCCATTGGCGCCATCACAAAAAATAATTTTGTCAGCAATGATGTCTTTGTATTCTATCGTTTCATTTGTTACGTTTAGTAAACTGACTTCAAAATTTTCTTCGCGCAGCAAATCTGCATCTTTTAAATGTTGTCTCCACGCCGGTAAAAGTAATTCGGTATGTGCCGTATATACCGGTCTTATTTCTCCGCAACCGAAATCGTAATTAAAAAAGTGGTTAAAATGATTTTGTTCAGGAAAAGCGTGAAGATATTGATCGCCTTCTTCAATTCGTCTCGTAAATGCATTAAGCATTTGTGGAGACGGAAAAAAATCAATGATATTTTTTTGAGAGATAGCCTGGATGTTCAAAATGTATCCTATTTCTGAATACGCGTGCCAAACGAAAGGAAGTAACTCTTCAATCATCCATGTGGCAACCATTCTTCTACCGGTAACGGGATTAACAATGCCCGCAGCTATTTTAGAAGGACTATTTTCTTTGTTGTCATCAATTACAATAAAAGATTTGTTTTCCTTTTGGAGATAATAGCTTAACCATGTGCCGCACAAGCCTTGCCCTATAATCAGGTTTTGAATCCGCATGCGCAAAAATAGGATAGGGCCGGGTATAAAATCAATTGCCCGCTTTAAAGGCGGGCAATCGGAAAACAATGCGGTTGGATTCCAAATTTTTGTCTTGCTATTCTACATTAATTCTTATCCCTTCGCTATGACTGGAAAATTCCGGTGCATACATGCATTGAATACTCGTTACACCATTGCTGAAATTTCCTTTATGTGTCGCAAACAACGTATACTCAAAAACATAAGTTCCCTTATATAAACTTCCAAAGAAAAAGTTTGTGCTGGCATCTTTTGTTGTTTCATAGTAACCAAGACCTCCCTGCCATTTATATTCGCTTAAGACATTCACCGGTTCAAGACAACTGGCCCGCATATCTTTCATGTGCACATATTCCATATCCCGATCCACACGCAATTCAACTCTTACTTTTATTTTATCACCTACCTTAATCGCATCGCCTTCATTGATCGGGTTCAATACCGGTCCATGATCTGTATTCTTTTCAACAAATAATTTCTTTACCAGCTTTAAAGGCGTAGCAGCCGGAGTAATTTTATCTAAGTTTTCAAAATACTGCCAGTAAACGCTTCCCCATGTCGGCGCGCTGTTATTTTCCGCACCCTGAGGAGAAGTATTGGAGGTGAGGGTTACCTTAATAATACCCATCTCTCCATTCACTTTTTCTCCCGGTATCGCTTGTTTGAAATAGCCTGTACCTGCTTCCTGTTTCTGATCGGTTGATTTAATTTGCGTTTTTCCAAGGTTGATTGTTACTGACGGCTCATTATTTAATTGCCCGATAGCTATCGGATTACTTCCCTGCAGCAACAAAGCATAACATGCTTCGGCAGTTGCTTTTGTCGTATTCCAGTTATTTGTTTGTTTATTTTTTAATAACCATGTCTTTAAGTCATCTGCCGTTTTTGTGTCTTTTCCCGCTTCGCTGAATGCTTCAATTAACAAGGCTTGTGTTTCTATCGGTGCTTCGTACCAAAACCATCCTCTCCGTTGATTTTGAAAATACATACCCAGTTCTTCATTGCTGATTGCCGTTTCTTTTAATGATTTCAATATTGCAAGCGGCGTTTGCTTATCGCCTGATCTTGACGCAAACAAAGCGATCATTCCCTGCATATACTTGCTGTTTAAAGTCCAAGATTGCACCGCGCGGCTTTTAAAATAATCCACGGCTTTTTGTGAAGCAACCGGAATTTTATGTCCCGGGAAAAAACTGCGCATGTACAGGTATTGTATTTCGATATAACCCGGTGTGTATTTTTTCAGGTCGGATTTATTTTTCACAAGCTGATCATAATCTTCTTTTGTTTTTTTATCGAGATAAGGTACCGCTTTGTTAAGGATTTCATCCAATTTATCATCCTGTCCTTTAGCAACGCCGTTAAGTTTCTTTAAATGTCCAATACCTGTAACGATATACTGCGTGATATAACGGTCATCCGGGCCGCCTTTAAACCAGGTGAACCCACCGTTCTCACTTTGCATTTGTTTTAGTTTTTCAATATTGCTGTTGAGTTCGGTACTCATTTTTATCATGTCGAACAACAACGCGATATTCTTTTTTTGTTGTGCTTCGGTTTTTGCTTCCAGTACCCAGGGCGTTTCCTGCAACAAAACCGATTTCAGCTCTTCGTTTTTCTGCAGATTGCTTAGCAACGCGGCCGTATCTTTTGTTTTCCATTGTTCAAAAACTTGTTTGATACGTGGCGATGAATTGGCAATCATTGCAGCCAGCGAATTTGCATAGTACCTGTTCCATGTTTGCTCCGCACATTCGTATGGAAATTGCATCAGGTACGGGAGAGCCTGTACCGCATACCACGCAGGATTCGACGTGTACTCTACCGTTAGTGCGTAGTGCTGTAATGTTTCACTTTCAGCGGCGTGTAACAATTTTTCAAATTTGAAATCCTTTGTTCCGCTGCCGCGCATATTCAATGGCAAAGATTCCGTGACCAGCATTTTATTGGTCAATACCGGCATGGATGCTTCTTCACCATCCGACTTATCGCCCGCTCTTGCAACGATTCTCCATGTCAACGCCTTATTAAATAGATATGGAACCTGCACCGGGAATTGAACGGCTTCACTTTGTCCTGCTGCTACAGTGAAGTATTGATTCGGAAACATATTTTGAAACCAGCCGTCAACCGGTTGATTGGCAGTCGCGTCAAACAATTCCAATTGAGCTTGTCCTGTTATTTCTTTATCAGAAAGGTTAACAATCTTGGCGCTGAATTCCATTCTGTCGCCTTCGCGAAGAAAACGCGGTGCATTGGGTTGTACCATTAATTCCTTCTGTGTAATAATTTCTTTTGATGATAAACCAAATGCCAGTTCTTTCGTGTGAGCTAAAGTTTGAATTTTCCATTTTGTCAGAGCCTCTGGCATAGTAAACGAAAATTCAATAGCACCGCTGCTATCGGTTCTTAAATCTGGAAAGAAGAAAGCTGTTTCGTTGAAGTTTTTGCGGGGTTGGGGGAACACATATTCATCATTATTTTCCTCTTGTTTTGGTGGAGGGGGTGATGGTATCTGGTTTGCTCCTATGATGGGTACTGCAGCAGTCAAACTCCTTTTACGTTGTTCGCCATAAGCGGTTACTACGACTTCGTCTAAATTTTCTTTTGGGGCTGCTAAGACTGCTGAGTCCAAAACTCTTTTTTCTTCATTTTTTTGCGAATTCAAAAATACACGGCGAACCTGGTATACAAAATTGCCACCTCTTGCAATCAAAGCATCATATTCTTTTCTGAAACTTTTTATGTCATCAACGTTTACACTTTTTTGTTCGGATTTAACGCTATTGAAATTCTGTGTGCCGTTCCACCATTTGCCACTATAATAATAAGGCCAAATCGCCGGTTGATACCACTGAAAAGGATAAAACTGATCTAACGAAGCATCATACATCGACGCCAGCATTTCAGCTGCCATCTTCTCATTTTTATAACCACTTATTTTAACTTTCCACTTCTCTTCGCTACCCGGTAATGTTTTATCACGATATGTGGCATATTCAATTTTTAATTCTTTATTCGTCCACGGCACATCAATCCGCTGGAAGGTTTGATAAAAGCGATTATGCTTTACAAATAGGTAGCTTATGCCATAGCCGCCACGATCTGCTTCAGTTGCTGTAACTCCGAATGCTTTCTTTTCGTTGCTTAATTTAATGTAATCGCGGGTTGTAAGACGTGAATCGTCGCTAATTCCTTCACCCGTGGGTTGCTTACTGGTTTCTTTAATAACAAATACATTGTCGGCTGAGGTACCTAATTTGATCGTGGTTTTTTCTCCGGGTTCTATTGAACCAGCATTTTCACTCCATAAATATTGTGGTCTTGCGAGTTGTTTATCTTTTTCATCATACAGCTCGATATACTTTTCATCTTTTACTTCATTTCCATCTTTGTCTTTTGCAGCGATTTCTATTAAATAAAATCCCGGCTTTAACTGCGATCCCGATAGCAACAGGGAGCCAATTGCGAACTGAGAATTCTCTTTTGTCGAATCGCTCTTATCAAACACCTTATCCAATTTCTGCCAGCTTTCAAACTCGCTTTCATTATTATATTCATCATTCGGGAAATTGCGGATGTATTCATCTTTAGTCATTACAAACTGGTCAGGTCTTTCCCAATAACGTTTACGGATCAGTCTTTTCTCTTCTTTTAATTTTGTTATAGTCACGTTTACTTTGGCCGGTTCAAATTCACCATTCATATTTTCTGTGCGGATAGAAATGTTTTTTAAACTATCAGCAGGCAATGTTCCCGGGATATTCGGTTTAAGTATAAGAAACTTATAACTTACAGAAACGGATGGTTCACCGCTTCTTGTTTCTCCGTTGATATCCGTAACGTCCGCATAGATCTTATAATCGAATACAGGGTCCAGTTTTTTATCAATGGTCAAATCGGGAATAGCGCGGAAAATGATTTTAAACTTTCCGTTCAAGTCAGTTTTAATTTCACCATGAGCAATTTCCATCGGTTGTGCAGGTGGTAACCACCATCTGCGATATAGCCAGGGATAAATGAATCTCGGCTCCCTGACTACACGATATTTCACTATTGCATTATCAATATTATTTCCTGCATAGGCTTTGGCATTTCCTGTTATGTGTATCGAATCATTTACTTTGTAACTGCCTTTTATTTTTTCATAGTCAACATAAAATTTGGGTCGTTTATATTCCTCAACATTAAAACCGGCTGTTCCTTCATCATTTTTCATAATGAGACTGAAGCCTCCATTCAATAAACCTTGCGGCAGTTGAAACTTTCCGGAAAAAGAACCGAACTCGTTTGTTTTAACATTTAATGAATCGATATTTTCATCATTGGCATCTTTCAGGTAAATAATAGTTTCATAACCGGTTCGTACAGTCGAATTTTCTTGCGAAGAATTTTTACCAACGGTAATCCCTTTAAAATATACCGTCTGTCCGGGCCGGTACAATCCCCGGTCGGTGAAAAGATATATGTTAGTTGTCCGTTTACTATCATCTACTTCATTTCGTTCATAATAGTAGTCATATAAAAGATCATTCATGAAGAATCGCTCTCCATTGTAATTTATATCCAGCAGGTAGTTGTAATTATAATTACCTGCACTTTTCTTACTGATCGTAAAAAAACCGTTTGCATCTGCTTTGTAAGAGGCAGTTTTTTCTTTAGTGTATTTTGAAGTCTTATAATCATACTTCTGTTCCCAAAATTGTACAGCCGCACTGGCAAGTGGCTGGCCATTATCCCGGTTAAGCACAAAGAAATTTCTTCCGCTTGTTACATAGCTGATATTCGATACATAGAATAGCCTGGCGCCAAGCAACGACTTTTTATCATCGAAATTTTTTGTGGTACCTGCAACCAATAAATATTCTCCTGCGGGCAATGCGTCAATTTTTATTTCCGTATTATGTGATTGTAGATCATTTGTTGCCGGTAACGATTGCTCCCAGGTTTTCAACGGTGTAGCGGAAATAATATTACTCCAGTATTTTTCATCATACTGATTTTCTAAAAGCTGCTTTAGTTTTTCATCGGGCTTAATGATGCGGAGATAAAGCTGGTTAAAGTTGCGGTAATTCACTAATGCACGAAAAGGCAGACCGGGCACATTTACTTTTTCGATTGAAAAAGTTAGTTCCTGTCTTTCTATTTGTTTCAGCAGGTTATAGCAATTGATCTTTCCTTCTGTATCTTCTTTTCTTTGTAACACTTTTTCACAAATCTCTTTGGCTGTTTTTCGTTCGTACCGGTTGGTTGTATCGCCATAAGGTTTGTATATCAATCCACGATTTTCATGATACAGCGCCAATAAATACCAGGCCTGGTCAATCGATGGAAGCTTTTCATATTCTTTTGTCAGCCGGGTTAGTGCATTAAAGTAAAGCGATTCTTTATCCGGCATTACGGCAAACTGTCTTGCAAATTCCAGCCGTTCAATATCTGCATCGACTAAGGCATCAATATTTTTTGAAGAGGAATGAAACGCCAGTAAATCCTGGAATATGAGCAGCGCCTTATGATGCAACGATAATGAATCATTGGAAACAAATTTCTTTTTAATAAAATCAGAAACAGGTGCAAATACCTCCGGCTGATTTATTTCAAAGGCATAGGCGGGTTTCGTGATATCGCGTTCATCATTTTTAAAATAATCCAGCGCCCGGTGTGCTAACAGATCGTATAAAGTTGGGCGAAGCTTTCGTGTATTACCTTTTACTATTATCGCGTCAAACGGTTCCAGCTTTGTTTGCTGCAATATTTTTTGGTCGTTGATTGAATTTACATACAACCCACTGATTTTTTTATGCAGTTCATCGGCTGTCCATGTAGCGATGTCGTCCTTTTTGAAGTTTGTTGTATTGGTACGGTCATAAAGCTGGTAACGATGGCTTTGAAAATAATTCCAGTACATTTCGGCGAGCAGGCTGTTTAAGATAGAAGCAGCGGGTTGTTTTGTACCGGCAACTTCTTTTTCTATTTCTTTTATGGCTGTCGCTTCATTGTTTTCACGGGTTTCCTGTTGAAGGCTGGTCATATACACCAGCGATTTTATTACCTGTGCATCCTGCTTATCTTTCTTTGCCTGTGCATATATTTTCTTTACTTCTGCAAACGCTGATTTCGGAAGGTTCTTTTTTACAAACTCATCTACAGTCTTCCAGTTTTTTTCATAGGTCTTAATAATTTCCTGGCTACGGGTACTCATCGTAATAAGGTTGAAGAAAAAGGTAAGGAGGAAAAGGGTTTTCGAATGTTTCATGTTCATCATTTTGGGGTTAGATGCCGCTATGCAAGATATGTAATGTATGCCTGCATATAGCCATCTATATAATACGTTTTAATCACAGGATAGATGCAGGGAAAGGGAGTTTTACATAAATAAATTACGTTTTTTAAAAGTGGAGGTTTCACTACGGTAATATCATATAGCACATGGCATCATATAAGTTGTCTTTCTTTACCTGCCTATGATCTTTGCTGATAACTATCTCGGGTACCTGCTCTGGTTCAATTTCTTTTGCGGGGCCACTTTGATAAGTGGTTTTCAAAGAGGTTTAATGCATCTTTTAATTTTCTTTTTCATTAACAATACAATGCTTTTGGTGATTCTTTTTTTCAATAGCAATTCAAGTCCATTACTTGTCATTAACATTAAATAACAATTGCCTGAAATGATTGCTGCTATTGTATTCCAGGTCAAATCGTTTTTGTTAAAAGGGCCTTTAACGAATCGTTGCAATCGTTTTTGGCACGATGGCATGTGCTTTGAATTTTATTTGGCGAACACAAATTTTTCAAATCACAAAAAACTAAAAAAATGAAAACGATTTCTACTCTTTTTACTTCTTTACTTTTCACTGCAAGTGTTTTTGCAGCAGATACAAGACACCAGAGTATGATTACCGTAAAATCTGCTTCGCAGAGAGAGATACAGGTGGTTGTTGATGGTAAAACATTCAGTTCCGGAAAGAATATAGTGATGGTAGGCAGTGTAACGCCCGGCTATCATTCTATAACGGTGTATCGCAAAAGCAGGTCTGGATTTTACAACAATAATTTTGAGCAGGTATATACCGGTTCCATAGCTGTAAAACCGGCTACGGATGTGCAAATAACAATCGGTCGCCACAGAAGAGCTGATATCGCTTATCAAAAACATAATTCCAGGGATGATGACTGGGCTTATGATCGTCCTGCAGCGCCTTCTTATCCCGGTAAAGATCATGGCCGCTGGGAAGATAACAAGACTTATAACAGTTATGCCAGCCCGATGTCTGACCGCGAATTTGCACAGGTAATGAATTCCATGCAGAAAGAATGGTTTGAAAACAACAGGATGAAATCAGCTTCTTATATCATCAGCAATAATTTTTTCACCGCTGACCAGGTAAAAGATATGGTATCGGTTTTCAATTTTGAAGACAACAGGCTGGAAATTGCCAGGCAAGCCTATACAAAGACGTTAGACAAAGAAAATTATAATTGTGTTGTTAATGCACTGCAATACAAAAGCAGTAAAGATGAACTGGCCCGTTTTATCCGTAGTTGTGAGTAGTGAGTAGAGGATAGTGAATAGTCAATACCTTATTTGAAATTGCCCTTTGAAACATCAACAATCATCCTTTTCCATACAAAAGCCCTTCCAACCGGAAGGGCTTTTTATTATTTATCGCCTGCAGAGCAGTGGTTTATTTTTTCATTACCTGCGCCATGGTTTTGCCGATATCCGCCGGACTGCTTACCACGTGTATACCGCATTCTGTCATGATCTGCATTTTTGCAGCAGCAGTATCATCCGCACCACCGATAATGGCACCGGCATGTCCCATACGACGGCCGGGAGGCGCCGTTTGACCGGCAATAAATCCAACAACCGGTTTTTTATTCCCGTTTTCCTTTATCCATCTTGCAGCTTCAGCTTCCATACCGCCACCTATTTCACCGATCATAACGATCGCATCTGTATCCGGATCGTTCATAAATAATTCAACTGCGTCTTTCGTCGGCGTACCGATAATCGGATCACCGCCGATACCAACTGCCGTTGATATGCCGAGTCCTGCTTTTGCCACCTGGTCAGCAGCTTCATACGTCAATGTTCCGGATTTTGATACGATGCCGATTCTTCCTTTCAGAAAAACAAAACCGGGCATAATTCCCACTTTGCTTTCACCGGCTGTTATGACACCGGGACAGTTGGGGCCTATCAATCTTGTATTTTTTCCCTGCAGGTAATTTTTCACTTTCACCATATCCTGCGTCGGTATGCCTTCAGTGATACAAACAACAAGGCGTATACCCGCTTCAGCTGATTCCATAATAGCATCTGCCGCAAATGCAGGCGGAACAAAAATAATACTCACATCCGCACCCGTCGATTTCACACACTCCATTACAGTATTAAAAATAGGCCGGTCGAGATGTGTGCCGCCACCTTTACCCGGCGTTACACCACCCACGACAGTTGTACCATATTCAATCATCTGTGTTGCATGAAACGTACCTTCTGTGCCTGTAAAACCCTGAACAAGGATCTTCGAATTCTTATTGACTAATATACTCATAGCTTGATGTAGATCCGATAACTATCGGAATGCGCAAAAGTAAGGGATTGCAGTCAGTTTATAAATGTGTGTTTTTGATTTGGTTTACCAGCATTTGTTCCGTGATTTAGCTTGCGTTGCGACGCTCCGTTCATCGTTCTGTCCTCTGGTTGGCTTTGAACGCGATTATTAATTACATCGCAGTCAGACAAGGACCGTCACGCCTAAGATGTTTCATTGCCAATTGATTTTATGAGTCCGGAATAACGATTAACAACTATCGGTTCACCTGTATCCCCACGTACAACTTCCCCAATAGCTTTGCCATTGTGCTGTTGGATCATTTTTAAGCCTGGCCATTTTTACGCAGCTTACCATCCATTCCCCGGTTCTTTCTACATCAAAACTGATTTCACCATCCCGGTTGCTGATATATTCTTCTTTTGTTGTTTTATTTTTTTTACGGTGCCACACTTTCATCAGCGTGTTTGGCAGCAGGTTGCCTTTGAAAAAAACTTTAACCGTTACTTCGCGTCTCTTTTTAATCGTATACGGATTTGATTGCGGAATAATATCCAATGGCAGATCTGTTTGTTGCTTAAACGTGCTGTCAAAAACGGAGCCGACCTGTAAAATCGTTTTTACGCTTCGCTGAAAATACTCACGGCCGGCACTATCCGTTTCGTTATTCTGTTTCCTGTATTTTATCGCCTCTTTCAGGCCATCTTCCTGCAGGTAGGCATTGAACTTTGCTGAATCGAGTTCAATAAAAGAGTTCCTGCTGTTAAACGTTACCATCGCAGTGCCTTCATCAGTCAAAGCGAATTGCACTGAATCTCCTTTTTCTTTTCCCATCGCATCTGTCAGATCATCCTTTACATCGGCATAATAAAAATTGAGACGTTGTACCCTCGATGTATCGCCGCTCCAGTTTTCGCCTTCGAAGTTTTCACCAACGTTAAACTTTATATTGATTGTAGCGCCGCGCCGGTAAATAAATTTCTCCGGTTGCAGCCAGAATTCATGGGCAGAAAGAAGGAAAGAAATGACAAATAAAAAGATAGTCGTTAAGAGTTTTTTCACTTATTAAGATTAGGTGTAAAAGTAATTGAGTTTTTTATTTTTGAAAGTATCTACTTTCAGTTCTACTAATTCATTACTGTAAAACCAATCATCAAATGAAAAAAACTTTACTCATGGCAGCATTCCCCATGCTGGCAAGTCTCACTGTATTCTCCCAACAAACAAAAGTGATCGAAGGCAAACAAGGTATGTATCCTTCGTTTGTATCGTTTGCACCGGAGGCAAGACCGGCGTTCAGCAAAGGAAAATTATCGCTTACCGACTTGAATGCGCGGATCACTTCTTCCGTTACGGCAAAGCTGGCCGGGGAAGAAAAAGATATGACCGGTGCGGAACATTACCGTTACCAGCAAACGATTAACGGTATCCCGGTTGAACATGCTGTTTATATTGTTCACGAACGGGGCGGTGCAGTATTTGCACAAAACGGAAAGTGGATAAAGGATGTGCCGCAGTCTTTACCTGCAGCAACACTGCCTGAGTCATCGGCATTGACATTTGCACTTCAATTTGTTCATGCACACAGCTACAAATGGCAGGATGCGGCCGAAGAAGGATTTATAAAAAAAGAACAGAATAATCCCAACGCAACTTTTTATCCAAAAGGTCAATTGGTGTTTTATAGCGGCGAAGATGAGGTTATTCCGTCTGCATTGCGCCCGGCCTATAAGTTTGACATTTATGCAAGTGACCCGGTAAGCAGGCAAATTATATTTGTAGATGCCGCGAACGGGCAGGTATTGGGGAAAAGGGAATTGCTGCACACGACGAATGCAACCGGCACGGCAGTGACCGGTTATAGTGGTTCACAGAGTATTACCACGGACTTTACAGGATCCATCTATCGCCTGCAGGAAACCGGCAGGGGAAAAGGCATTCAGACATTCAACCTGCAGCGTACAGCGAATTACAGTAGTGCCATTGATTTTACCGATCCGGACAATCTATGGGCCAATGCGAATTCAAACAAAGATCAATACGCTACTGATGCACACTGGGGCGCGGAAAAGACATACGACTTTTATTTTAACAAATATGGACGCAACAGCATAGACAATGCAGGGTTTGCCATAAAAAGTTATGTGCATTACAGCACAAATTATTTCAACGCCTTCTGGGATGGCAGCCGCATGACCTATGGAGATGGCAGCGCCACGGATAATAACCTGCCGTTGACAGCACTCGATGTGTGTGGTCATGAAATATCACACGGGCTTACATCATTTACGTCTAACCTTACTTATTCCAATGAGTCGGGCGCAATGAATGAAGGCTTCAGTGATATCATGGGAACAGCAATAGAATTCTACGCCCGTGCTGCAAATGCCAACTGGCTGATTGGTTCCGATTTTTATACCATACGCTCCATGAGCAATCCTAACGACTATGGACAGCCGGATACGTATAAAGGCACTTTTTGGTACACAGGTACAGCTGACTATGGCGGTGTTCATACGAACAGCGGTGTGTTGAATTACTGGTTTTACCTGCTATCACAGGGCGGGAGTGGCACAAATGACAATGGCTTTGCTTTTAATGTATCGGGTATTGGAATTGATAAAGCAGCTGCCATTGCTTTCAAAACGAATACAGCTTATCTTGTTTCCACTTCTCAATATATAGACGCCAGGACCTCATCCATTCAGGCCGCTACAGATTTATATGGTGCGAACAGTAACGAAGTAACCCAAACGACCAATGCATGGAACGCAGTGGGCGTGGGAACAGCGGCGCCACCGCCACCAACATGCACCGATAATTTTGAAAGTAATAATACACGAACAACAGCAAAATCTCTTCCGTTAAATACAAACAACACGGCGGTTATCAGTTCGTCGACAGATAAAGACTGGTTTAAATTTACCACTACTTCATCTGCACCGAAACTGCAGGTATCGCTGACCAACCTGCCTGCCGATTATGATATACGATTGTATAACAGCAATGGAACACAACTTGCCGTTTCACAAAATGACGGCACCAGCAATGAAACAATAAAGCGCAATTCCAATTCTGCCGCTACGTATTATATACAGGTGTATGGTTATGCCGGCGCAAATAGTACAAGTTGTTACACATTGCGGGTTTCAACAAGCGGTACCAATTTCTTCGACGGTGGAACGGAAGGGATTATGAATGGCTTTAAACCGGATGTGGATGAGCTGAACAGCTTTGCTGTATACCCCAACCCGGTGAAGAATAAGCTTACGGTTTATGTAAATTCCGACAAAGAAAATCGTACTGAGCTATCGATGATAGATATAACCGGCCGAATGTTATTTAAACAACCGGTGCAGATACAAAAAGGAGTGAATACTATTTCTGTAAATATTCCAACGTTGCCAACAGGAACTTATATTGTAAAACTGCAGGGATTACAATCAACCAAAGTACAAGTGGTGCAATAGGAAACAGGTTGTTCATTTCAGAAATTGTCAGACCCGGACGGTGCAGACTATTCTGAAAAGGTAACATTGAGCGAAAAAAGCAAAGCCCCTTTGTTGAAAGGGGTTTTGTTTTTAGCCATGATCGTCTGTACAGTGCCCATCTGGCTATCATGACTAAATATTGTCCGTTGCTTGGAAAGTAAGTTGTGAATCATCACCGCGAAGTAATACATAGGATCCCACTCAAATCGAAAGAGCGTTGTTAATGATCAGAAATGGACGGTCAGACCTCCTATACAAAAAAGATAATCGACCAGGATTACTTAATCATATCATCAATATTCCTTTCGTTGGGGATTTTGCCGGACTCTTCCAGCATGCGCATTTCTTTTGCATCTCTTAAAAAATCGGAGGCGAATATGAATTCGTTGAGTAATTTATTTTTGCTGAAAATGATTTCGCGGTTACTGCCTTCCCATTCTTTTTTGCCTTTGTGCATGTAAAGAATATAATTCCCGATTTCCATTACGCTGTTCATATCATGCGTGTTCACAACAGTGGTAATGTTGTATTCAAGTGTTATCTCTTTGATCAGTTTGTCAATTACCAGTGAAGTTTGCGGATCGAGTCCCGAATTAGGCTCGTCGCAAAAAAGATATTTTGGATTCAGTACGATAGCACGTGCAATGCCTACACGCTTTTTCATACCACCACTTAATTCAGCAGGAAATTTTTTGTTGCTGTCTTTAAGGTTCACACGATCCAGCACCTCATTTACCCGCTCCAGTTTTTTCTGGTACGTCCAATCGGTAAACATATTCAGCGGGAACATCACATTCCGTTGCACAGTCATACTGTCAAAAAGAGCCGAACCCTGGAACAGCATCCCGATTTCTTTTCGTATGTCAGTTTTGTCACGGTTGTTCATTGCCGTGAAATTTTTCCCGTCATATAAAATTTCACCACTATCAGGCTCGAATAAACCGACCATACATTTCATCAATACGGTTTTGCCGCTACCGCTGGCGCCGATAATCAGGTTGCATTGTCCGGTCTTCATTGTGGCGCTGACGCCATCAATAACCGTACGGTTGTCAAATGCTTTTTGTATGTTTTTTAGTTCGATCATATTTCCATGCCCTCTGAAAATGGGCGTTAGAATGCTAAAGTTGAAATCTTTAAAATTGATTAACGAAGCTGCAACATAAGCTCAACCAGGCAACAAATGCCGGTAACATAATCATCCAACACACTATATTAAGAACTTACAATTTTTGTACTGTAACTGCAACCTGGTTTTCTACTTAGTGAAACAACGGGTTACAACAACAATGCTGACAGCACATAATCCGAAAACAATATCATAATACAACTTACGACCACTGCTCTCGTACTTGATTGACCGATTTCCAGTGCTCCGCCTTTTACATAATAACCATAATAGGCAGGTATGCTGGAAATGATAAATGAAAATGTATAAGCTTTGGCCAATGCAAAAAATACATTGTAAGGTTTGAATCCATATAATAAACCTTTGTCGAATGTAGTGCCGGTAAGAATATTGGCGGCGGTTCCCGCAAGACGCCCGCCGACAATACCCAGGACCATGGACACGATTACCAATAATGGTATCATGATCAATGCACCAAAAATTTTCGGCATTACGAGATAGGCCTTTGTATTGATCCCCATAATTTCAAATGCATCTATCTGTTCGCTTACCCGCATATTTCCGAGCTCGCTGGCGATCTTACTGCCAACCACACCTGCTAATACTATACATACAAGCGTAGGTGCAAACTCGAGAATAACTGTATCTCTTACAATTTGTGCGATCGTAGATAACGGGATGAGGGGCGTCACCAACTGGTAAGCCGTTTGTATGGTAGATACCGCACCGATAAAAACAGAGATGATAGCTACGATGCCGAGCGAACCAAAGCCGATTTCGGAACATTGATGCATGAGTTCTTTCCAATACATTTTCATATTCTCAGGTCGGGAGAACATGCCTTTCAGCATCAGAAGGTAGCGGCCTATTTCAGTAAATAGTTTCATGGATGTAATGCGAATGTAAAATAAGGCAAAAACAGTAAAGGTTTGAAGGTTGGGTTGAATAGTTGATAAGTTGATGAGCATTTGTCACCAGTAGTCTTTTCAACCTCTCCCTACATATCCTTACTCACTTTTTTAAACCGTTTCCACCACTGCGAGCTCTTTATTTGATCTTCTGTTGATGTTTTGCATTTTATTTGCGCATCCACAACGGCGATCAGGGCCATGTTTACAATAGCTCTTACAGAACTGCCTAACTGTAATATATGAACGGGTTTATTGAGACCTAATAAAATCGGGCCAACCGCATCTGCCGTGTCCAGTTCCTTCAACAGGTTGTAAGCAATATTTCCCGACGCAAGATTGGGGAAAATAAGTGTGTTCACATCTTTATCTACCAATTCACTGAACGGGTAATTTTCCTTCATCAGGTCCTTACTAAAGGCGACACTGGCCTGCATTTCTCCATCCACAATCAATGAGGGCATTTTTTCCTTCGCTATTTTTCTTGCCTGTGCTACCAATTTAGCTTCGGGAGAATTGCTGCTGCCGAAGTTCGAATAACTCAACATGGCGATTCTCGGTGTGATATTGAAATTGCGGATTTCCTTTCCGACCATCAATGTGATGTCAGCCAGTTCTTCTGCCGTAGGATTGAAATTAACCGTTGTATCGGCAAGGAACAAGGGCCCTTTTTTAGTCAGCATCAGGTACATACCGGCAATCCGTTTTACCCCTTCTTCAAGGCCGATGGTATGCAATGCCGGGCGAATCGTGTCCGGATAATTTTTCGTCAGGCCCGAAATCATTGCATCGGCATCACCGCACTCCACCATCATACATCCGAAATAGTTGCGGTCGCGCATTATTTTCTTTGCTTCATAAGCATTGTATCCCTTGCGCCCCATCTTTTTTAGAAACATAGCTGAATACTTCTGCCTTTTCTCTTCCATTTCATCACTGCGCGGATCGAAAATCGGCAAGCCATCGAGGTCTATATGATTCACCATGGCCAGTTCCCGTATCTTCTTTTCATCGCCGAGCAAAATCGGGTAGCCGATACCGTCATCAAAAACGGTTTGTGCTGCTTTTAGTATTTTAATATTATCTGCTTCTGCAAAAACAATGCGCTTGGGGTCTTTACGGGCTTTATTACCGATCACACGCATTACCTGGTTGTCCAGGCCCAGCCGTTTATTCAAAGTATTGATATAACCATCCCAGTCAGCGATCGGCGCCTGGGCGATATTGGTTTCCATTGCAGCTCTTGCTACGGCCGGTGCCACGGTGATGAGTAACCGGGGATCGAGCGGTTTAGGAATTATATAATTGGGGCCAAACGACATGCTTTTTTCATTATAGGCCAGGTTCACAATATCGGGTACAGGAGTCTTTGTCAATTCGGCCAATGCTTTTACAGCAGCAAGCTTCATGCTTTCGTTGATATGTTTTGCCCGCACATCCAATGCTCCGCGGAATATATACGGGAAGCCTAATACATTGTTTACCTGGTTGGGATAATCGCTGCGGCCTGTTGCCATAATTACATCTTTGCGTGCACCCGTTGCATCTTCCCAACTTATTTCAGGATCGGGATTGGCCATGGCAAATACGATCGGGTTTTTAGCCATGCTCTTCACCATATCCGGTGTAACGACATTCCCTGCACTAAGACCGATGAAAACGTCGGCATCTTTCATGGAGTCGCCAAGACTTATTTCAGTGGCAGCATTGGCAAAAGGTTGCTTGAATTCATCAAGATCGGTTCTGTGTTTGTGAAGAGCGCCTTTCCTGTCGAACATGATAAAGTTTTCCGGCAAAGCGCCAAGCGATACATACAATTGTACACAGGCCATCGCAGCGGCGCCTGCACCATTTACCACAAACTTTACCTTATCGATTTTCTTTTTTTGAATTTCAAGCGCATTCAGCAATGCAGCAGCACTGATAATTGCTGTGCCATGCTGGTCATCGTGCATCACCGGTATATTCAACTGTTCTTTTAATTTCTTTTCGATGTAAAAACATTCAGGTGCTTTTATATCTTCCAGGTTGATGCCGCCGAAAGTTGGTTCCAGTGCTCTTACAATCTGTACAAATTTTTCCGGATCTTTTTCATTGATCTCAATATCAAATACATCTATATCGGCAAAGATTTTAAACAATACACCTTTTCCTTCCATAACAGGTTTTCCTGCTTCCGGGCCGATATCGCCAAGACCAAGAACGGCCGTACCGTTACTGATTACGGCGACAAGGTTTCCCTTCGCCGTGTATTTATATACATTCTCAACGTTGGCCGCAATTTCTTTACAGGGTTCCGCTACGCCCGGCGAATATGCAAGAGAGAGATCTCTTTGTGTTTTGGCATCTTTGGTTGGTACAACTTCAATTTTTCCCGGTCTTCCTTTAGAGTGGTATTCAAGGGCATCCTGCTTCCTTAAGTTTTTTTGCATAGTCATGATTTTATTACAGCCTTCCTGATTTTTTTTATCATCTGCTTATCAATGGCTGGTCGAAATAGTAAACGTTAGTTCGGGGCGCAAGGTACAAAAATCATGACCGATTAATTGCGCGGGCAATTTTTAGCAATGTTTTGGTTTGTTTCGGTAAATGCGCAACAGAATACAGTAGTACCAGGGCACATCTTTTTATGAAACGACAGAAAAAATATTTGGGCGATAAAATAATTTGATTATGTTTGTGTGTACTATTTAAGTAGTACACTAAAACACCGCTTATGATCTCCATTCATGATCTGCACTTTTCCTACCGCAAGAAAAAGGTTTTTTCAGGGCTTAGTCTTGAGTTGAGTCCCGGGTATATTTATGGATTGCTTGGAAAAAACGGCACCGGCAAATCAACTTTACTTCGCGGTATAGCCGGTTTACTCTTTCCGGATAAAGGCAGTATTGCCGTATCGGGCCATACACCCGGAAAGCGACATCCTTCTTTTCTGCAGGATGTGTTTATGGTGCCGGAAGAATTTTATTTACCCAATGTTCCGCTGGATTATTTATTAAAACACCAGGCTTGCTTTTATCCAAAGTTCAGCAGGAGTGAGTTTGAAAATTATATAAAGGAATTCGAAATTCCAACTGATAACACACTTCAGCACATGAGTTATGGGCAAAAGAAAAAAGTATTGATCAGCTTTGGTCTTGCTGCCAATACTTCGTTTTTGTTGCTGGATGAACCAACGAACGGACTTGATATTATGAGTAAGAGCCAGTTTCGCAAAGTGATGGCGGGTGCGCTGGATGAAAAAAAATGTATCGTCATCAGTACACACCAGGTAAAGGATTTGGAAAATCTCATTGATCGTGTCACCATTATTGATGATGGCTCCATTCTTTTTGACCAGGCTATTGAGCGGATCGCGGCAAAACTTTCTTTTAAAATATCGAATGACGCAGATGAGATAAAAAATTCTCTTTATAGTGAAAGTTCTCTGAAGGGAAATGCAATCGTTGCAAGGAACCTGGAAGGAGATGAAAGCAAAATTGATCTTGAACTTTTATACAAAGCAATCATTCTAAACAGGCAGGGCGTTCAATCTGCTTTTAATGCATAAATAAATAGTATGAACCAGGCATTCAGTTTCAGCAGGTGGCTGCTATTAATAGCAAAACATTGGTCGGAGAACCGTAAGAAATATTTACTCGGGCTAACGGCAATAACAGGTATTATGCTCATCTGGTTTTTGTTCAATATTGTCATGGAACCGTATCATCCGATGGCGGGTGGAACGCAGGTGAGTACCTACTTCGTTGGTTTATTTATCGTGGGTTGTCTATATGCGAGTACTTTGTTTTCGGAACTCGCGTCCAAAGCGAAAGGTATTAATTATCTCTCCCTGCCGGCATCACAGCTGGAGAAGACATTATGTGCATTGCTTTATGGCGTCGTTGTATTTTTTATTGCATACACGCTTATTTTCTACCTGTCGGACATCATTATGGTAAAAGTCAGCAATGAAATAGCGTATACGTATTGGCAGAAACATCATTCAACCGGGCAGGTGTTCAGGCCACAGGAAGTAGAAAATGTTTTTTGGAACAGCAGGAGAATGAACACGGGAGACATTAATCCATACTTCGTCATTTTGCTTTCGTATTTCGCTGTTCAATCCGCGTATATATTGGGGTCGGTTTATTTCAGCCGGTTTAGTTTTATAAAAACGACAGTGGCATTGCTTGTGTTATGGTTATTCATTATTGTGTTTGTGGGTAAAGTAATAGACTCGTTTATGCCCGATGGAAATTATTTTGAAGGCCTTACGTCGTACCGGTTAAATACAGGCAGCAATGAAGAAAAAATTATACGGTTACCTGAATGGATCAACAGCGGTGCGGCGTTCCTGTTGAAGTATGCATTTGCCCCGATATTATGGACGGTAACTTATTTCAGGGTAAAGGAAAAAGAGATATAAGGAATTAAACTGACTAATTATGCAATTCAGAGAATCACAAGCGATATACCTGCAGATAGCAGACTATGTATGCGAGAAAATATTGCTGAAGGAGTGGTCGCCTGATCAGCGCATTCCTTCGGTAAGAGATCTTGCGATACAACTGGAAGTAAATCCCAACACAGCTATGCGTGCCGTTGATTTTTTGCAGCAACAGGAAATTATTTACAATCAGCGTGGAATTGGCTATTTCGTTTCATCGAATGCTTATAAGAATGCTTTGCAGTACCGCAAAAATGAATTTACCGAAAAAGATATGCCGGCTGTATTCAGGAATATGTATTTGCTGGGGATGGAAATAGAAGAATTAAAGCCCCGGTTTGAAAAATATAAAAAACAAAATTTCCAGTAAACTAATTGCTATAAACATGAAGACAAGTAATAAAATTTTATTAGGCACATTACTCCTTGTCCTGGTTATCATCACAGCCATTCACGCCGCGATTTATGCAAAGTATAAACGCAATGATTTTGTAACGATGCAGGTGCTGCATAAAGAACGTTATGATACGTATAAATTAAGCGGCGTGCGATCGCTGGTGCTTAGCGGTTTGCAAAATGTAAAAATCATTCCATCTGATACAGCAAAGCTGGAAGTGCTGAAGGTAGGTGGCCGGGAAATCAGCCATGAAGTCATTAACGGAGTGCTATCCTTAAACGGGGATACGTTGGTCGAACATTGGAACAATAATCTTGACCGGGAGAGAAATTACCGTGATGTAATTATTTATCTGCCCGGCATCGAAAATATCCAATCGGAATCATGCAATCTTCAGATAAAAGGAAGCAAAGATCCTGCATCGGCGCAATCACTTTCGTTTGACCTTACAAATTCAGAACTTCATTTCTCGTTTGAAGATGGAGATAACTCACATGGGGCAAATCATTTCAATAAGATCACTGTAGCAAAAGCTTCACATAGTTTGATCGAATTGGAGGCGAATGTACTGATCAAAGAAATGAATCTGAATATGGATTCATCACGCTTTGAAGATGGCGCGGCTCAAGTTGATTCTATTTCGATTCATGCAGACAATGCCTCTACTGTTCAGCTAAGCGGAAAAAACATTTCGAAAACAAAATTTTTGTCTCAATAGATGAGTGGCTTGATCATTCAAACGCAGGGGCTTGATTTTTCATTTAACAGATCGGCCAAGATACTGGACAATGTAAGCCTGAACGTTCCGCAGGGAAGTATCTATGGCTTTCTTGGTCCGAATGGTGCCGGTAAAACAACTACACTTCGTTTGGTGCTTGGGCTTTTGCGTATACAAAAAGGAAAGATCGAAATTTTCGGTAAAAATTTTTTACAACACCGTATTCCTGTTTTGAAACGAATTGGTTCGCTGATAGAGCAACCCTCGTTATATGGACATTTAACCGCGAAAGAAAATCTTGAGATCTACAGGCTCATTTATCAATGTAACAAAAGCCGTATTGCCGAAGTGTTAAATATTGTTGGGTTGGAAAACACGGGCAGTAAAAAAGCAAAGCAGTTTTCTCTCGGCATGAAACAACGGTTATCTATAGCAATAGCTTTATTACATCAACCGGAACTTCTCATACTCGATGAACCTACCAACGGCCTTGATCCGAATGGAATTATTGAGACGCGTGAATTGATTAAAAAACTTAATCAGGAACATAATACAACAATACTTGTATCGAGCCATATATTGAATGAAGTGGAACGGATGGCTACACATGTCGGCATTATTCACAAAGGCAAAATGCTTTTCCAGGGTACCCTGAATGAATTGCAACAGATGAAAACCCGCCAAACATTGTTGGAAGTAGCAACGAACGACAATGCAAAAGCGGTTGATATTTTAGGTCTGAAGTATATGCCAAAACAACAAAACGGAAAAATCATTTTGCCTTTTACAAACAATGAGCAATCGGCAGTAATTAACCGCCTGCTGATACAAAACGGAGTTGATGTTTATTCGTTACATCCGCAGCAAAACGATCTTGAGCAATTGTTTATTGATATTACAAGTGATAACTTATGAGCTTTGCGATCTCACTACGTGTTGAAGTAATAAAAACAAAACGAAGTGCTGCCTTCTGGCTGAGCGTTATAGGAGCAGCCTTTGTGCCTGCAATTTTTTTCCTGATGTATTTCTTCAGACCGGAGGTATTTTCAGTTCAACTGAAGAACAATTCGTGGGAGAATCATTTTATGACGGGATGGCAAGCGTTGTCTGCATTTATGTTGCCGATGTTTGTTATTTTAACCTGTAGCCTCATTTCGCAAATCGAGTTTAAGAATAATACATGGAAACAGGTATTTGCTTCGCCACAAACGCTGGGAAATATTTTCTTTTCTAAATTTCTGACGATCCAGCTGATGATTCTTTTTTGTTTCCTGTTGTTCGATTTATGCATGATCACCTGTGCAGTGGTCGTTAACCTTCTTAATAAAAACTACCAGTTCCTTCATCAGCCTCTGGGTTGGGCCTTTTTATTAAAACTTAGTTTTAAGACGTATGTGTCCACACTGGGCATCAGCGCAATTCAATACTGGCTGAGTTTGCGGCTTAAGAATTTTATTGCACCTATCGGTATTGGGCTTGCGTTATTAGTAACGGCACTGATACTATTACGATGGGAGCATATTTATAAAGTTCCATACGCTCATCCAATTCTTACGCTGCAGGAAATCAAAAAGAAAAATGCTCCTTTCCTTACCAATCATGAATGGAACTCGATTGGTTATTTTATTTGTTTTATTGCTCTCGCTTTTGCTGATATGAAATTCAGGAAAGAACGGGGATAGCTTAAGCAAAAGTCTTTTGATGATATAGTTATGACTAAATCAAAGTATTTATGGATTGCCATTGTATTGGTAGGCATTGTCCCCCCGCTGTTTTTGGATATCCTGCAACATTCTTTTGACTGGCAAAAAGAAGTACGATCAGAAATAATTTCTGTGGCATACGAGAATTTCAGTAATAGTCAGAAAAAGGAAATACTGGACAGACTTTTCGAAAGAAATTATACGCTTACGACATTGATTATTATAAAGGGCATCGGCGGTGCAATCGCGTTGATTGCGGCATTCTATTGTTTTAGACTATTTAAAAGAAGGTCGAAGTTGCCTGTGAACAAGGCGATTATTTTTATGTCCTTATCCAGTATTGTGTTGTTTCTTTTGATAAAAATTTTTGTCATCAATGAAATCATCAGAAATGATAAGGTAAGGTTTCTTTCATTTTCACCCGGCGGCGATTCTTTTAAAAATTTTTATAAAAAAAATTTCGAAGGGAAAATTGTATACGTTGATTTTTGGGGAACAACATGCGGCCCCTGTTTGCAGGAATTCAGAGATTTTACAGTTTCGTTGAAGAATAAGTATAAGTCAAGAAAGGACCTGGCGTATTTGTACATTTCGGAAGGGAACAGATATTTATGGAAAGGACAAATAAGAAAATACAACGTTGAAGGGGATCATATTTTTCTTGGTTTCGATGATTACGAAATGCTTTTTCGCCAATTAACGTTGGATACTTCACAGATCTTTATACCACGGTACGTGGTTATTGACAAGAGGGGAGAAGTAGTAGTGACTAATGCAAAACAACCACACGATGGCCAGGCTTTATTTGATCAACTGGATCTGTATTTGAATAAATAGCTGAATTAAGTGCAGGCACTGATTTACGTTTTCCGAATTTTATTGACACATTTTGATATAGTACAATCGTGTCCCGGCATAATTTTTTATTAATTAGTCGTTAATTTCCCGGAAGTTGCCGACAGGAACAACTAAATCCCGCAATTTTCCGTTAATTATACAGTTCTAATTAAAAATTATGATATGCTGGTTATGAAAACTAAGCTGGCTTTTCTAAGTTTGGCCGCTTCGATTCTGTTCTTTTCGTGTAAAAAAAATAGTTCCGATAGTTCAAACACACCCCCAACAACGGGTACGGAGCAAGACAAACTGATGGACTCCGTTTACCTCTATTCGCAGGAAGTGTATTTCTGGAACAGCGTGTTACCTTCTTATAGCCAATTTAATCCCAGGCAATATGCCGGATCAGATGAATTGACATCTGCAACAAACGTGATGAATGCAATAAGAAAGCTGGAATCGCTGGACAGGTATAGTTTCGTTGTTACCAAAGAAGAATCGGATGGCATACAAACGGGCGCGGGCACTGACTTTGGATTTCTTGTAAAATCATATTCAGTTGACCAGGCCGAACCTGTAGATTCCATTTATTGGTTTGTCAATTATGTATATAGTCAATCCAACGCCGGTCTGAGCGGCGTAACAAGAGGATGGCGGATAAACAAAGTAAATGGTACGCAATTAAACTACGACCAGGCAAGCATTGATGTGTTGAATAACACATTCTTCGGCACAGCTACTTCGGCAACGTTTGAGTTTATGAAACCAGATAGTACAACTGCTACGCTTACACTGAATCAAACAAGCTACCAGGCTAATTCGGTTTTATATACACAGGTTTTCAATTCAGGATCAAATAAGATCGGCTATCTCGTCTTTAATCAATTCTTCGATGCGCCATCGAGAGCAGAACTGGCGACAGCGTTCACACAATTTCAATCAGCAGGAATTACCGACCTGGTTGTTGATCTTCGTTATAACCGTGGCGGCTCAACGGAAACACAGGATACATTGTCTGATCTCATTGCACCGTTAGCCGCGAATAACCAGAAAATGTATACGTATGAATTCAATCAGCAACTGCAACAGGGAAATTTTCCATTGCTGAAGAAAAAGCCCGGGTTTGATAATGTTTCATTTTCAGAAACTGTTAATACTGTAAATTATAAAAAAGCAGGAACCCTGAATTTAAGCCGCGTATTTTTTATTGTGTCTAACTCCACCGCTTCGGCGAGTGAATTAACAATTAATAATCTTCGCCCATACATGGATGTGAAACTGATCGGTGATACAACATATGGTAAACCCGTTGGCTTTTTCCCGATTGATATTTTTGATTACGATATTTATCCTATCTCCTTCAGAACGATTAACAGTGCAGGCAGCGCTGATTATTATTCAGGATTTGCGCCGGATAAGTTGACACCGGATGGCGTAAATAAAAATTGGGGAGATCCGGACGAACCGTGCCTCGCCGAAGCGTTGAAGTATATAACCACCGGATCGTTCAGGGTGATGCCGGGTAATGGCTCCAATCAATTAAGAAAATTGGCGCAGGATGCGATGAAGCCCGCACAGAAAGAGTTTGAGTCGAAGAAGTTTTTGGGAATGTATAAAGAGAGGTAAAACGTTTGAAAATTTATAAGGTGAAAAGTTCAGCAGTTGATCGTGGCGCTGAACTTTTTTATTTATTGGAAATTAAAATTCTACGCTACTTCCCAGCCAGGCCATCATTCCCATTCCGATTTCAATTGCATTTTCGTCAATATTAAATGTGGGCGTATGAACGCCTGATGTAATTCCTTTTTCTGCATTCATTACACCCAACCGGTAAAAACAACCGGGAATTAATTGGGAATAATAGCCAAAGTCTTCTGCACCCATTCTTTTTTCCGTTTCTTCCACGTTTTCCTGCCCCATAAATTCTCCTGCCTTTTGTTTCGCTACACTGTTCAATTTTTCATTGTTGTATACGGACGGATAACCGACATCAATCGTCAAATCAATTTGACCGCCCATACTGTGGACAAGATCAGTTGAAATTTTCCGGATCAATTCATGGGCTTTAAACCGCCATTCTTCATCCATGGATCGGAATGTGCCTTTCAATTGTACTTCATTGGGTATGACATTGGTTGTCGTGCCTCCCTGGAAAGAAGTAATCGAAAGAACAGTAGGGTTATAAGGATTATTGTTCCGGCTTATCACTTGTTGCAGGCTCGTGATGAGATGGGATGCAATGAGTATCGGGTCTATACATAAATGGGGAGAGGCGGCATGTCCGCCCTTGCCCTTTACCGTTATATACAGTTCGTCTGCACTGGCCATTACTTTGCCTTCGCGGAAGCTGGTTTTGCCAAGTGGTAAGCCCGGGTGCACATGCAAGCCAAATATCGCAGAGGGCCTGGGATTCTCCAGCACGCCATCTTTTATCATCAGACTTGCGCCGCCGGGATTTTTTTCTTCACCCGGTTGATAGATCAATTTAATTGTGCCTTCCCATTTATCCCTTAATTCATTCAGAATCTTTGCAGCACCCAAAAGGCAGGTTGTATGCACGTCGTGACCACAGGCATGCATGATGCCTTTCTTTTTAGATTTATAGGGAATGTCGTTTTCTTCCGTTATTGGCAGCGCATCCATATCCGCACGAAGCGCAATTGTTTTTTTGCCGGGGTTATTTCCTTTTATTAAGCCGACTACTCCTGTAACCGCTTTTACTTCAAATGGAATTCCGAATTTTTGCAGCTGCTGCTGAACAAACATTGACGTTTCATATTCTTCGTAGCTCAGTTCGGGATTAGCATGTAAATGATGGCGAACGTCAATAAATTCAGGGGCGTATTGTTTTGCCAGTCTTTTTATTTCTTCCTTTAGCATATTACTCTGTAACTATCCATCAAAAATAAAGAATCCCTGCCTCCCGGCAAGGTAATAACCAAACACAATGTTGCTGGCGGCAATCAATTTTGCGGCGTATTGTCCGGCGGATCAGTATCCAGTTTTACTTCTATGATATCATTGATGACGAAGACTCCTTTTGGGAAAAAATCATTCAATTTTTTCTGATAGGCTTCCGCATCTTTTCTTTCTTTGAAATTGCCGACTTTTAATTTGTAATAAGGAGATTGATAAATAAGATAAAGTTTCAATTCGGGGAAATAAGTGTATACTTTGGTTTTAGCCGATAGCGCATCTTCTCTGTTGTTGGTATTTACAACAAGCAGGCGAAAACCTCTCGCAATACGCCTGGCATCCCTGCTGGTCTCTTCATTGATTTCAATTTGTTTGCGGATAAGCATGTCCACCCGTTGGTCTTTATGAATAACAACGGAGGAACCGGTATCTATCGCTTTCAATGTTGTATCCTGTGAAAAACTGCAGACCGTGAAAAAGAAAACTCCGACTGCTGAAAAAAGTAGTTTCATGAATTATTGTTGTTCAAATATCTTACCAAACAAAGATTTACAGTTTAACAGTTTAAAGTTTAAAGTTGTTTCAATGAAAAATCCTTTCATTATTAATGGTTCTTCTGTTCACAGAACTTTCAGCCTTAAACTTAGTAACCTCCCCCTGCGCCGGCAATATTCTCTACCGGGTGCCAGGTTGTTTTAATCTCCTGCGTATCCATTATGAAATATGGAGATTGCCCTTTATCACCGTTCCAGTTTATATCATTATAAAAGAAAACTCTTTTCAGGTTTAAAGCCGCTTTATCGCGCATCATCTTCTGAATAACAGAATCATTTTCACAATAAATGGTTGCATTTACATCCATATGATCAACGAACCAGGATGCGAGTTCTTTTACGGTTCCTGTTAAAATATTGACAACTCCACCGGGAAGATCAGACGAATTGAGCACTTCAGCAAACGTCACCGCGCACAGCGGCTTTGTTTCCGAAGCGAGAACAACACAGGTATTTCCGCCGGCAATAACAGGTGCAATAACCGAAACCAATCCCAGTAATGAATCATTTTGCGGAGCAATAATGGAAACTACACCGGTTGGCTCAGGTACTGAGAAATTAAAATGAGAAGACGCAACCGGGTTAACGGAACTGAATAGTTGCTGAAATTTATCGCACCAGCCGGAATAATAAATCAACCGGTCAATAGCTGTATTAATTTCTTTCTCTGCTTTTCCCTTTGGTAAATCCTGTTGTATCAATTCATCAATAAACTGAGCCTTTCTGCCTTCCAGCATTTCTGCCATCCGATACAATATTTGTCCGCGGTTAAATGCAGCGCGACTGCTCCAGCCGCCAAACGCTCCTCTCGCTGCAACGACTGCATCGCGAAAATCTTTCCGGGAACTGAGACATACGTTGGCTAATTGCTTACCAGATGAATCTTTTGCAACATAAAACCTGCCGGATTCGGTTCGGGGAAATTGCCCGCCGATATATATCTTGTAAGTTTTCAACACTGCTAATCGCTTGTTTGAAACCGGTTTTTCCAAACCATTCTCACTGATGCTTAACACAGATTTTTTTATCTCGGTCTTACTCATAGTCTGTTTTATTTTTCCCATGAAGAAACGAAGAACACAAAGGATTTCTTCGTGTGTTTCGTGGCTATGTGGGATTAATTTACAAGATTCACATACGCATTCAAGCCGTGCAATCCACCTTCTCTTCCAAAACCACTTTCCTTATAACCGCCAAATGGCGAAGACGGATCAAACTTATTAAAAGTATTTGCCCAAATAACACCCGCACGCATTCTCTTTGTCATATTGAAAATCTTTGAACCTTTATCTGTCCATACTCCTGCGCTTAGGCCATACGGTGAGTTATTCGCTTTTTCAATTACTTCATCGTCTGTTCGGAATGTCAGGATTGCCAGTACCGGTCCGAATATTTCTTCCTGTGCTATCCGGTTACTTTGCGCAACATTGGTAAACAACGTCGGCCGGCACCAAAACCCTTTTCCGGGTAACGAGCAGGAACTTTCATACATTTCTGCGCCTTCCTGTTTGCCGATCTTTAAATATTTATGAATTGTTTCCAGTTGCTGCTTTGAATTAATAGCACCGATATCCGTATTCTTGTCGAGCGGATCGCCAACAATTAATGTTTCAATTCTGTCTTTTAGTTTCTTTATTACTTTCTTCGCAACAGATTCCTGCACATACAATCGCGAACCGGCACAACATACATGACCCTGGTTGAAGTAAATACCATTGATCACCCCTTCAACAGCCTGGTCTATCGGGGCATCTTCGAAAATGATATTTGCCGCTTTACCACCCAACTCCAAGGTTACTTTTTTGTCGGTCCCTGCAATTGCACGTTGAATAATTTTTCCAACTTCAGTCGAACCTGTAAATGCGATTTTATTTATACCCGGATGATTGACGATTGCAGCACCTGTAGCCCCTGCACCGGTAATGACATTCACTACACCGGGTGGCAGGTCAGCTTCCTGTATGATCTCCGCCAACGTTAATGCTGTTAATGGCGTCGTTTCTGCAGGTTTCAACACAACTGTATTTCCTGTTGCCAATGCCGGAGCGATTTTCCATGCGGCCATTAATAAAGGAAAATTCCAGGGTATAATTTGTCCCGCTACACCTAATGGTTCTGTTGTGCGATTGGGGAATGCATATTCTAATTTATCGGCCCAGCCTGCGTAATAGAAAAAATGATTGGCAGCGGTCGGCACATCAAAATCACGGCTTTCGCGGATTGGTTTGCCGCCGTCGAGTGATTCAATAATAGCAAGTTCTCTTGCTCTTTCCTGTACCATTCTTGCAATACGGAAAATATATTTTCCCCGCTCTTTGGGTACTAACTTTTTCCAGTATTTTTCGTACGCATTACGGGCAGCCCTAACCGCTTTTTCCACATCCGCTTCATTGGCTTCTGCTACTTCGCTTAGCTTTTCTTCATTTGCAGGGTTAATGGTGTTGAAATATTTTTTGCTAAGCGGTTTCTGCCACTGTCCATTGATAAATAAATCATATTGAGGATTGATTGTAGCCGCACTTTTACTCTCCGGCGCAGGGGCGTAGGACCACGAAGTATCAAAATTCAGTTTCAGCGTATTATTCTTTTGTACTGAATTTGTCTTTTTAACTGAAGGCATATTTAAATTTTTATTTACCCAGCGACAGCAATCCTGATCACCTTTCGTTGCGTCGCACTCTTCATCGTTCTGTCACCATTGAGCAATGAACTGAGGCTTTATTATTTGATGGTCAGACGGAGCACCGTCAAATCAGGTCACCTAATCCACACTAAAATAATTCGCCGCCTGGTACACGCCTGTTTCTAATTTCACTATCTGCATTAACACATCATTAGCGAGACTACTCGCTCCAAACCGAAACCATTCATTATTCATCCATGCATCACCGAGCGTTTCTTTTAGCATGACAAGGTAGTGCAATGCCAGCTTCGATTTGGATATACCACCCGCCGGTTTCATGCCGATCATTTTACCGGTATCATAGTAAAAATCACGGATTGCCTCGAGCATAACAAGTGTTACAGGCATTGTCGCCGCCGGTTGTATTTTGCCCGTAGATGTCTTTATAAAATCAGCGCCTGCATACATCGCAATATCACTGGCGCGACGAACTTTATCAAATGTTCCTAATTCGCCTGTTTCCAATATTACTTTCAGTCGCGCATCACCGCAAGCTTCCTTTACAGCAGCTATTTCATCAAAAACAAAATTGTATTCTCCTTCATGAAATTTGCCGCGGCTGATCACCATATCTATTTCATCGGCGCCCTGCGATACCGCGTACTTTGTGTCTCTCAGTTTTACTTCACGGGCAGCTTGTCCACTTGGAAAAGCTGTTGCCACAGACGCTACTTTTATACCCGAGCCCTCCACTGCTTTTTTTGCAGTCTTTACCATCGATGGATACACACATACTGCAGCAACGGTCGGCAATCCCGCATAAGCATCATGAAGGTGCATGGCCTTGTAACACATTTGTTTTACCTTCCCTTCAGTATCTTTTCCTTCCAATGTGGTGAGGTCAATCATATTAAGCACCAGTTTCAGGCCATTCAGTTTTGCTTCATTTTTTATACTACGTTTCGTAAATCGCAAAGCCCGTTCTTCAATACCTACCTGGTCAATATGCGGAGAGAGCCTGAAATCAGGCATATATAATTTGTCTTTCGCAGTGATCATAATAGTATTTTCCAGTACCAAAAGTAAGAAGGAATATATTGATACCAGCTTCCGTTTTTCATGGGATCCCGGTTCCAATGGTGCTGTTGGAATACGTTCGTCTGTATTTCTTTTCGAAGCTTTTTAACGCCTTCATGAATGTGCAATCGTTGTGAATATTAAAATTTGCTGCAAGCGAAAGGTTTTTATTATTTCACCGTCTTATTGAGTTTGATTTCCTGGTGAGTAAGTTATTCCTGCCTGCGAAAATTCTTTTGTTCGTTTTTTCAATAACTTTCAAAAAAACCAATCACATATGAGAAAATTGAGAAGCCTTGGGTGGCTGTCATTGCTGTTATTTTTTTCTCCTGCAATGAAAGCCCAACAAACATTTCCTGTCAATGGCATAACTGATCCCCGCGAAGGCTATTTTGCTTTCACCAACGCTACCATTGTAAAAGATGGGCAAACTACACTGAAGAATGCGACAATGATTATCCGCAAAGGAAAGATTGTCAGCGTTGGTACTAATGTAACCGTTCCAAAAGAAGCTGTTGTGATAAACTGCAGCGGTAAATTCATTTATCCATCACTGGTAGATATTTACAGTGATTATGGAATACCCATTCCGCAAAGACCACAAGCCGGTGGCGGCGGTTTTTTTGGCCCTCAACAATTTTTATCCAATACAAAAGGTGCTTATGGATGGAACCAGGCTATCCGCAGCGAAGTAGATGGCGCATCTTTATTTGCAGCCGATGATAACAAAGCAAAACCTCTTCGTGAGATTGGTTTTGGATCGGTACTGACGCATCAGAAAGATGGAATAGCAAGAGGCACAGGTGTATTCGTCACCCTGGCGGATGAAAAAGAAAACCTGGTTATTGTAAAAGAAAAAGCGTCGGCGAATTATTCATTCAGCAAAGGTATTTCCACACAAAGCTATCCCGGCTCTATGATGGGAAGCGTTGCATTGCTTCGACAAACCTATCTTGATGCACAATGGTACAAAAATAAACCTGTTGGTGAAGGCGTGAACATGAGCCTGCAGGCATGGAACGACAATCAAAGTTTGCCACAGATATTTGAGTCAGCTGATAAATGGGGGGATATACGTGCAGACCGCATCGGCGATGAGTTCGGCGTGCAATACATTATAAAAGGAGGTGGCGATGAATATCAGCGTATCAATGATATTGCTGCAACAAAAGCTTCTTATATCCTTTCGTTGAATTTTCCCCAGGCACAGGACGTAGAAGACCCGAATGATGCACGGTTTGTTTCACTGGAAGATTTAAAACATTGGGAACTGGCACCGGCAAATCCGGCTGCATTCGAAAAAGCGAATATCCCTTTCTGTTTGACATCGGCTGAACTGAAAGATGTAAAACAGTTTTGGACAAATCTCCGGAAAGCGATTGAATATGGGTTGAGTGAAAATAAAGCTTTCGAAGCATTGACAAAAACTCCTGCTACGTTGCTTGGCGTATATGATAAGGTAGGAAGTCTTGATGAAGGAAAGCTCGCGAATTTTTTAATTACAACCGGTCCTTTATTCAATGAGAAAACAAATATTATTGAAAACTGGGTACAGGGTGATGAATACGACGTAAAGAAAGAAGCGTGGATAAATGTTGCGGGCACCTATAATCTTACAATCAATGCCGGTGGAAGTGCAACAAACTATACGCTGGATGTGAAAAGTATAAATGAAGCAAACGTAATCGGAAAAGATACCTTGAAAGCAAAATTCAGTTACGATGGAAAATTGGTGAAACTGAATTTTCCACTTGTTGCTTCTAAAAAACCCGAAACGGATACGGCAAAAGGTGGAAAGAAAACCGGGAAATCTGAGGGTCCTTCAATGCGGTTAAGTGGCGTGAACAACGGCCCGGTATGGCAGGGCAACGGTGTAGATACGTCAGGGAATGCGGTTTTATGGACAGCAACATTAACCAAAGCAAATGAAACTACAGATAGTACAAAGAAAAAGACGCCTCCGCGTCTCGGAAAAATAACTTACCCGTTTGGTTCGTACGGATCGGAAGAAGTGCCGAAACAGGAAAATCTTTTGATTAAAAATGCGACGGTCTGGACAAATGAAAAAGAAGGAAGATTGGAAAATACAGATGTATTGGTAAAAGGGGGAAAGATCGTCCAGATCGGGAAAAATTTGACGGATGCCGGTGCAAAAACGATTGATGGTACCGGTAAGTTCTTATCGCCCGGTATCATTGATGAACATTCGCATATCGCTGCTTTTTCTATTAATGAAGGTGCTCAGTCAGTAACATCTGAAGTTCGCATCGCGGATAATCTCAACCCCGAAGATGTTAGTATTTACAGATGCCTGAGCGGCGGTGTTACAAGCTCTCATATTCTTCATGGTTCTGCAAATACGATTGGCGGGCAAACACAACTGATAAAATTACGGTGGGGTGTAAACGATGAACAGTTGAAATTCAAAGGCGCTGATCCATTTATCAAATTTGCCCTGGGTGAAAATGTGAAAAGAACCGCGCAGCCAAGCGGCAATACCAGGTTCCCCGATACACGTATGGGCGTAGAAGAAGTGCTGATGGATGCATTTACCAGGGCAACTGATTATCAAAAGAAATTAAAAGAGGCAGACGAGAATAACAAGAAGAAAGGTGCGGCGCCGATGGTTGTTCGCCGTGATCTTGAACTGGACGCATTGGTAGAGATAATGAATAAGAAAAGATTTATCACCTGTCACTCTTATGTGCAACCGGAGATTATATATACAATGCGGGTAGCAGAGAAATTCGGATTCAGGGTGAACACATTTACGCATATCCTGGAAGGTTATAAAGTGGCCGATAAAATGAAAGAGCATGGCGCTAATGCCTCTACTTTCTCTGATTGGTGGGCCTATAAGCTTGAGGTGCAGGATGCTATTCCGCAGAACCCGGCAATCATGCAGCGTGTAGGATTGAATGTTTGTATAAATTCTGATGATGCTGAAATGGCAAGACGGTTGAACCAGGAAGCGGCCAAAAGTGTAAAGTATGGCGGTATGAGCGAAGAAGATGCGTTTAAAATGGTAACGCTGAACCCGGCGAAAGCCCTGCATGTAGATGACAAAGTGGGCAGCATTAAAGTGGGCAAGGATGCAGATCTGGTTTTGTGGAGCGACAATCCTTTAAGCATTTATGCGAAGGCGTTATATACAATTGTTGACGGTACCATTTATTTCGACAGGGACAGGGATATGCAACTGCGCAAGCAAATCGCGGCAGAAAGAAACAGGTTAATTCAGAAAATGATCGCTGAAGGTAAAACTGGCGGATCTGCAATGCCGGCAAGGCCCAGTGCACATCTTATGCTTACCTGTGGTGATCATGATCATAAGTTGGGACTGCTGGAAACAAGTGATGATGACACAAACGCTAACAATTAAAATTTCAAACGATGAAAAAAATTCTTTTTATACCTATTCTCATTCTGGCCTTGTCGCTATCATCTTTTGCACAGGATGACGTATATCCGGCAAAGGAAAATAAAGGAACGTTCTTTATAAAAAATGCGACGATACATGTTGGGAACGGGCAGGTGATTGAAAACGGAACGATCCAGGTAAATAATGGTAAGATCGAAAAAGTAGGTACCGATGTATCCATTCCATCCGGTGATGTGAAAGTATACGATGCAAAGGGTAAGCACGTGTACCCGGGATTGATTTTATCTTCAACTCAACTAGGATTGAAGGAAATTGGAGGGAACGCCGTTAGAGGAAGTAATGACTTTGATGAATTGGGTGAGTATAATACCAATGTCCGTTCTATTGTTGCTTACAATGCAGATTCAAAGATCATTGGTACGCTTCGGGCGAATGGAATTCTGCTGGCAAATACATACCCCGGCGGCGATTTGTTGCCGGGAACTTCATCTGTTGTACAGCTCGATGCATGGAACTATGAAGATGCGGCTTATAAAACGGATATTGCCGTTCATTTTATCATGCCCAATCTGCTGGTCCGTCGCCGAAACCCTTTCTTTCAGCAGCCACAGCAGGGAGACCCGGTGAAAGAGGGGCTTGAAAAAATTGAGAAGGTGAAAGAATTTTTTCGCCAGGCAAAGAGTTATTTGCAGGAATCGGCACATAAAGAAACCAATCTTAAGTTTGAGGCGTTAAAGCCTTTATTTGAAAAGAAACAAAAGTTTTTTGTTCATTGTGATATTGTTAAACAAATTCTCATTGCTATTGATTTTGCAAAAGAATTTGGATTTGATGTGGTACTGGTCGGCGCTTCTGAAAGCTTCCAGGTAGCGGACCTGTTGAAGCAAAATAATATCGCCGTTATTCTTAGCCAGGAACATACCTTACCAACTGCAGATGATGATGACGTGGACCAACCGTATAAAACTCCTGCGATGTTGAAAAAGGCCGGTGTGTTTTTTGCATTAAATGATGATGATGAGAGTGCAAGGCATCGCAATCTTCCGTTCAATGCCGGTACGTCTGTAGCATACGGATTAACAAAAGAGGAAGCGTTGACTGCAATAACATTGAATGCTGCAAAGATCCTGGGCATTGATGATCGTACTGGCTCGCTCGAAGCAGGCAAAGATGCAAATATTGTGATCAGCGAGGGCGATATACTCGATATGCGTACGAGTGTTGTAACAAATGCGTTTATCCAGGGCCGTGAGGTAAGTCTTCAGAACAAACAGACACAGTTGTATGAACGGTACAAGAGTAAGTATGGATTGAAGTAGGGCGTTTGTGCGGCGGTTTCTTTTTTACGGATTCTGTTGAGACCATTTTCATATAGCCACCGGTTGCACCGGTGGTTATGTATGTTCAACCCTCGGGGTTGTGCCGATGGTAGCACATGACTGGTTTTTAAATTGTGCGAGTCATTAGGATTCAAAATCATTGTTGAGATTAAAGATTCTTCCGGCTCAATAATGGACAGAATGATGAACGGAGCGTCGCAACGTCAGCTTAATAGCAGTACTTCAGCCGGGCTCCAAAAAATTAACGAAAGCGATTGCATTGTAAGAACGGGATGCTTCAGTTAGGAATAATTCTTAACTTCAGCACTCTTAAAATTATTCAATCAAATTAATTTTCGCCAGATGAAAAAAACTATTGGATGCCTTTCTTTAGCAGCCATGATAATGATTGGTTGTAACAACAGCAGTAATGAGTCCGCTTCAACGACAGATACAACAGCGGCAAAAACAGATTCAACGACCGCAGTGAATACCAGTGTGACGGATCAATGGAAGATCGGCGTGCAGCTATGGACTTTCCGCTTATTTACCGTGACAGAAGCATTGAATAAAGCGGATAGTGCCGGTGTGAAATTCATTGAAGCATTTCCCGGGCAAAAAATGGGCGGCGACTTCAGCAAAGGTGCAACAATGGGTCCCGAATTATCAGCGGCTGACCGTACCAAATTGAAAGACTTATTGAAGTCAAAAGGTCTCACTATGATGGCTTTTGGTGTGACAGGTGGCAAAAATGCCAAGGATTGGCAAAAGCTTTTCGAATTCGCAAAAGATATGGGATTGCAGTATGTGACGGTTGAACCGGAAGATAAAGATTGGGGAATAGTGGACAGTCTTGCAGGCGCAACCGGCGTTAAAGCAGCTATTCACGATCATCCAAAACCAAGTCATTACTGGAGCCCCGATTCTGTATTGGCGGCGGCAAAAGGTCATCCGAATATCGGGTCATGCGCTGATCTCGGACATTGGAGCAGGAGCGGGCTCGACGTTGTGGAGTGCCTGAAAAAACTGGAAGGACATATCATCGGTGCACATTTTAAAGATGTAAAAGAATTCGGTAACCCAAAGGCGGATGATGTTATTACGGGAACGGGAGTGAATAAATGGCCGGATATATTCGCAGAATTTAAACGCCAGGGCTTTACCGGGATGTTTTCCATTGAAAGAGAAGATAATTGGAACAACAATGTGCCGGATGTGATACAGGAAGTTAAATTCTTTCACGACCAGGTAGCAGCATTAAAATAATTTTTTCATTCGCATAAAATTTATTGACAGTGGCAAAACAATCATCCCGTCGTACTTTTTTACAGCACCTGGGCGGCACCGCGTTGATTTTCGGCAGCGGCAGCATGTCTAAACTGATGGCTGAAGAAAGATATGAAACCAAAATACTTCCGTTTGAAAGGAATTTTTCTTCCAATGACAAGGTGCGCATTGCCGTTATAGGTACGGGCATACAGGGTCACAGCGACCTCGAAGCCGCGTTGAAAGTGCCTGGTGTGGAAATAGGAGCCGCCTGTGATTTATATAGTGGTCGTCTTGACCGAATGAAAGAGCAGCATGGTAAAGACCTGTTTACGACTAAGGACTACCGTGAGATACTACACCGGAAGGATATTGATGCGATTATACTGGCTACAAATGACTACTGGCATGCAAAGATCGCCACAGACGCATTGAACGCAGGCAAACATGTGTATTGTGAGAAGCCAATGGTGCATAAGTTAAATGAAGGGCTCGGTGTAATCGATGCATGGAAAAAATCGAAGAAAACAATGCAGGTGGGCAGCCAGGGTATCAGTGGTATTGACTATGCAAAGGCAAGAGAATTATTTAAGGCTGGTGAAATAGGCCAGTTAAATTGCGTGGAAGCAAATTTTGACAGGCAAAGTGCTCTCGGCGCCTGGGAATATACAATGCCCACCGATAAATCGCCTCAGACAGTAGACTGGGATCGGTATGTAGCCGGTATGAACCCGAAACCGAAATATGATGAAAAGAAATTTTTCTGGTGGAGAAACTATAAAGATTTTGGCACGGGTATGTCAGGTGATTTGTTTGTGCACCTGCTGACAGGTATTCATTATATCACGGGTTCGGCCGGCCCGGAAAAAATATTTTCTTCAGGCCAATTATGTTACTGGAAAGATGGCCGCGATGTGCCTGATGTAATGACCTCCATCATGCATTATCCCGCGACCAAAGAACATCCTGCATTTGAAGTAATGCTTCGCGTTAATTTTATCAGTGGCAGCGGTGAAAATGGCATGGTTCGGCTGATAGGCAGCGAAGGTGTCATGGAAAAAGACTGGACAGGATTAAAGATCACGCATAGCCTGATGCCAAAAGCACCGGGCATTGGTGGTTGGGATGCGATCATTACCTATCCTCAATCGATGCAGGACGAATTAAAGAGTGCCTATAATAAGAAATGGTCGGCAGAAGATCAGAAACAACCGACAAAACCCAATATAGAATATAAAGTGCCGGATGGTTACGATTCGCACGTTGAGCATTTCGCTAATTTCTTTTCGGGTGTGCGTGAGGGTAAGGAAGTGATTGAAAACCCGGTTACCGGTTTCCGGGCAGCAGCTCCCTGTCTTGCTGCCAATGCAAGTTATTTTCAGAATAAGATCATTAACTGGGACCCGGTGGGGATGAAGCTGAAGGCGTGAACGTGAATGGTGAATGGCGTGCGCTCAAATGGGTGAACGATCTTTCTTAAAAATACCTTTGATGTTTATTTAAGATACCTGTATTGATTGCAGGTATCTTTTTTTATGCATCTTCTTTAATCTCTGTCAGGGATTGGGGTTTCCAATATCTTTGCTGCATGGGGCAACATAAGATTTCTTACCAGCAATTATTTGATTTAGCAAAGGCGATTTTACAAAAGATTGGTTGTTCTGAAAAAGATGCGGAGCTGGCGGTTAAAGTACTATTGTCCGCAGATGTTCGCGGGATTGATTCACACGGTGTAGCGAGATTGAGTGGTTATGTGCGTCTTTGGGAGGTGAACCGGATAAATGCAACGCCCGATATTAACATCATTCATCAAACACCTTCAACTGCAGTAGTAGATGGTGATAGTGGTCTCGGTCTTGTGATCGCTCCCTGGGCTATGCAGGTGGCGATAGAGAAGGCAAAGAATGTGGGTACAGGTTGGGTAAGTGTACAAAACAGTAATCATTTTGGCATTGCCGGCTATCATGCGATGATGGCGCTTGAACATGATATGATTGGTATAGCATTGACAAATGCAAGTCCATTGGTATCGCCGACATTTTCAATTGAGCGTTTATTGGGTACAAACCCGATTTGTGTGGCCATACCTGCCGGTAGTGAACCGCCATTCGTTGCAGACATGGCTACTACAACTGCTGCAAATGGTAAGTTGGAAATATTGCAACGAAAGAATGGGGTCGCTCCATTAGGCTGGATACAAAATAAAGAAGGCAAACCTTCCACGAATCCGCATGAATTAAAAGGAGGTGGCGCCTTATTACCACTTGGAGGTGACCGTGAGCATGGCAGTCATAAAGGATATGCACTGGGTGCTATTGTAGATATTTTATCAGCAGTGCTTAGTGGTGCAAATTATGGTCCGTGGGTTCCGCCATTTCCTGCATACGTACCCATGCCGGATGAACAGCCGGGTAAAGGCATCGGTCATTTCTTTGGTGCAATGCGTATTGATGCATTTCGTCCTGCAGAGGATTTTAAAAAGAATATGGATAAATGGATACAGCGTTTCCGCAGTGCAAAGACGGTAGAAGGGCAGAAGCGTGTGATCATTCCGGGTGATCCCGAACGTGAGATGGAGGCGGAACGTATGAAACATGGTATTCCATTGATGCCTGTGGTGCTGGATGATTTGAAGTATCTGGCGGAGAAGTTTGGGATTGGGTTTGAAGTGAAAGCGGTTTGATTTATTTTGTGTGGATTGATATGAAGACAATTTTTTCATTTTCATTATTGTTTATTTCATTCTGCCCGTTCGCGCAGAATGAATATAATACGGTCATTAACATTCGCAGGGCAGTTGAAAAAATTAATAGAGACACTGGTTATTCAATTAGAAAATTAACCGGCGAAGACTTCCTGAACCAGGTACCGGACAATGGTGGTGAATTAACCGGCTATTTCAAAAAGGGACAATTAGTGAAGATTATTGAATGGATTGGTCTTTCCAGTTGTGTTAAGGTGACCGAATATTATTTGCAGGGTGACAAATTGATTTTCACTTATACGAAAGGAAGCGAATCACCTTATATTGATAGTTTACAAGAGTTTGATCATAACAAACTCAATACGACAATGGAATACAGATTTTATTTTGATAATAATAAAGTT
>Ga0207645_10000094_pt1 | contig 64723 bp, 49 predicted proteins | sample KBSM53metaG_FD_184331 | JGI IMG/M metagenome (GOLD analysis project Ga0207645, IMG submission 184331) | Miscanthus rhizosphere microbial communities from Kellogg Biological Station, Michigan, USA - KBS M5-3 metaG (SPAdes) (version 2) | ecosystem: Host-associated > Plants > Roots > Rhizosphere >...
GGAGACGATGGCGCCGGTGGTGATCGACCGCAAGGTGCTGATCGGCACCAACGGCGGCGAATACGGCATCCGCGGCTTCGTGAAGGCGTTCGACGCCAAGGACGGCAAGCTCATCTGGACGTTCAACACGATCCCCGAGAAGAGCGAGGGCGTGTGGGCGAAGAACGACCTCACCGGCCGCGACATGCACCGCGACATCGAGGCGGAGAAGGCCGCGTACGCGAAGGATTCGTCGTTCTACCAGACGCTCGGCGGCGGCGTCTGGATGGCGCCGGCGGTCGATCTCAAGACCAAGACGGTGTTCTTCGTCGTCGGCAATCCTTCGCCCGACCTCTACGGCGCGATCCGCCCGGGCGACAACCTCTACACCGACTCGATGGTCGCGGTGGACCTCGACAAGGGCACGTACAAGTGGCACTCGCAGTACATCGCGCACGACGTCTGGGACCTCGACGCCGTGAGCCCGGTGATCCTGACGCAGGCCAAGGACAAGAGCGGCAACATGGTGGACGTCGCGATCCACGGCGGCAAGACCGGCCACGTCTACGTGCACGACCGCGCCACCGGCGCGCTCATCCGGTTCTCGGAGGCGATGGTCCCGCAGGAAAACATGTGGGTCCTCCCCACGAAGACGGGCGCGCGGATGCTCCCGGGCGCGAACGGCGGGGTCGAGTGGTCGCCGATGGCGATCAACCCGAAGCTGCGGATGACCTACGCGGCCAACCTCCACCAGCCGATGACGTATCACGTCGAGGAGGCCGCCTATCCGGGCGGCAAGCTCTGGCTCGGCGGCGCGTTCAAGACGATCCCCGGCGAGGAGCAGTCCGGACGCCTCGTGGCGGTGAATCTCGACACCGGCAAGGTGGCGTGGACCGTGAAGACTCCGCAGCCGCTGATCGGCGGCGTGCTCGCCACGGCCGGCGACATCGTCTTCAACGGCGAAGCCAACGGCTGGTTCAAGGCGTTCGACGCCAAGACGGGCAAGGAGCTGTGGAAGTACAACTGCGGCGCGGGCGTCAACGCGCCGGCCGTGTCGTACATGGTCAACGGCAAGCAGTACGTCGCGGTCGCCGCGGGCGGCAACAACCAGATCGACGCGAAGCGCGGCAACAGCGTCTTCGTGTTCGCGATGCCCTAGACCGCGGCACGTCCACGGACACGGCCACGCCGGCGACGGCGTGGCCTTTTTCTTGTGTGCCGTATGATGCTCGCCGAAAGCGAGAGCCCGCGATGATCCCGATGCGTTCAATGGTGTTGAGCAGCCTGATGTTGTGGTCCGCCCTGGGGTCGGCGCAGGGCGGGCCCGCACCCGACGCGTCGATCAAGGACAAGGTGGACACGTGCGTCGCGTGCCACGGGCCCGGCGGCAATTCGGCGAGCGGCGTGTTCCCCACGATCGCCGGCCAGACCGGCCGCTACATCTACCTGCAGCTCCGCGATTTCAAGGAGGGGCGCCGCAAGGACCCGAACATGGACGCGATCGCCGCCGCGCTCTCGCAGCAGGACATGCTGGCGCTCGGCGACTATTTCTCCAAGCAGAAGCAGGCCCCGAGCGCGTTCAAGGCGGACGGCGCCAAGGTGACGGCCGGCAAGAAAGTGTCCGACGCCGTGCTCTGTCCGATGTGCCACCTCGGCGGCTTCGAGGGCCAGAACGAGATACCGCGCGTCGCCGGCCAGCAGTACGACTACATCAAGAAGCAGCTTGCCGACTTCAAGGCCAAGCGGCGCACCAACGACGCCGGCAACATGACGAGCGTCGCAGGCGGCCTGTCCGACGACGACATCGAGAATCTCGCCCACTACATCACGAATCTGTACTGAAACGGCGCCGGAGGGGCGGGCGCCGCGCCGCGCTGCGCGCAAGCAGCCGCCGGGCGCGACTTTTCCCGGCGATTCATGCCGTTGGCGTGCGGATTCTTCCGGTGGACGGCCCTCGGCCGTTGGGCTAATCTTTGCCGGCTCAGAACCTCTTGCGGCAGGCGCGCGCGTTTCCGATGAAATCCCACCACTTTCGTGGCTTGCTGCTGGCGGCGGCGCTGGCCGTGCTGCCGGCGACGGCCGCGACGGGCCAGGGCTTCAAGTTCTCGCAGCCCGACGAATCGGCGCAGGCCGACCAGGCCGCCGAAGCCGCTCGGCAGCAGATGATCGCCGACCAGCTGTCCACGCCGTGCCGCGCCGAGCTCCGCGGCAAGAAGATCATGGTGATCATCGGCCAGGTGCAGTCGGACGGCTACATCGCCGCCGTCCAGCAGAACTACGGCCCGCACTACCAGGCGATCAACCGGCGGCTGCAGGCGCTCGGCCTTCGCACCTACACGCCCGAGGAGATCCGGGCGCAGATCAAGCAGGCGGAGATCGACGCGTATTTCAAGAACGACCCCGACGCCATGCTCTCGGCGTCGCGGCGCCTCGGCGCCAGCTTCGTCCTGCGCGGGCTCATCACGTCGCAGGCCGCGATGAATAATCTGATACCCGTCAACCAGGTGTCCGTAAACATGGCCTTCACGCTCGCCACCAGCGGCGGGCGCGTCGTATCGGACGTGCAGGCCAGCAACGCGTCCTATTCGGGCACGGACGTTGCACGCATGGCCCTGACGCTGGTGAACGAGAAGGCCGACGAGGTCGTCGCGCAGCTCTACGGCGACTATTGCCGCAACGCGGCGCCGCCGCCCGCGCCGCGCGCGTCCACGAAGAAGTGACCGCGGGCAGCGCCCACGCATTCCGCAACCGACAGGAGACAACGATGACTTCCCCCGACATTCGTCAGCTCGTCCTCGGCGCGCTCGGCGTCGCCCTGGCCGCCTGGACCGCCGTCGCGCCGGCGCAGCCCACGTTCGGCAACCCGTCGCCCACGGCCGGCAAGGAGACCTCGCAAAAGGCCAACGCGGCCGCCGACCAGGCCGCCTACCAGGCCGTCAACTACACGAACGCCGGCAAGAAGGGCCCGGCGCTGGTGGTGCTGCCCGGCGAGATCAAGAGCAACAACGCGAACTTCCTGCAGAAGTTCACGCCCAACAACATCGCCGATTTCGGCGAGGTCGAGCTGTCGTCGGCCAACTTCCAGGTGCTCGAGCGCTCGAACCTCGGGGGCCTGCTGAACGAGTTCACGCTGGCGTACAACCTGGGCGACCCGGATGCCGCGCGCAAGTTCCTGAAGATGGGCAAGCTCAAGACGACCAAGTACGTGGTCAAGTTCGACATCCTGAAGGCGGAGCAGATCGCGTCCGCGCAGCAGGGCTTCGACGGCCGCACGCTGGGCCAGATGGCCGGCCTGCTCGGCGCGTTCAGCGGCTCGGTCGGCGGCGCGCGCGCGGGCGCGGTCGGCGGCACGGCGGTGGGATCGGTGCACTCGAACGAATCGTCGGGCGTGTGGCTGATCGGCATGCGCTACAAGATCATCAACGCGGAGACGACCGAGCAGGTCGCCACCGGCTACACCGAGGAAAAGATGGAAGTGGGCGCGACCTCGCAGTCGGTCCTCGGCGTGTCGCAGTCGCAGCAGGGCGGCGTGGGCCTCGACACGATGGTCCAGCGCCTCGTGCAGAAGAGCGTCTGGGAAATCGACAACAAGTACAAGTGAGCGGACGGTAGCGGATCGCGCGACGCCGGCTCGCCGCCGGCGTCGCCGTTTTCAGCCGCGAGGAGCGACGATGGCGGAACTGAACCGGGTCGGCAAGTACGAGATCCGCCGCGAGCTGGGGCGCGGCGCGATGGGCGTCGTCTACGAGGCCTACGACACGCTGATCAAGCGGCTCGTCGCGCTGAAGACCATCCGCGCCGATCAGCTCGCCGGCGACACCGCCGAGAACATCGCCGCGCGCTTCCGCCGCGAGGCCCAGGCCGCAGGCCGGCTCAACCATCCGAACATCGTGTCGATCTACGATTTCGGCGAGGAGGACGGCGTCGCGTACATCGCGATGGAGATGGTCCAGGGCCGCGAGCTCAAGGACCACTTCCAGGCGAGCGAGCGCTTCACGACCGCCGACACCGTGCGGATCATGACGCAGATGCTGAATGCGCTCGACTACTCGCACAAGCAGGGCGTCATCCATCGCGACATCAAGCCCGCCAACCTTTTCATCCTGCCCGACGGCACGGTGAAGGTCGCCGACTTCGGCATCGCCCATCTCGAGACGTCGACGATGACGCAGGTGGGCACGGCGATCGGCACGCCCGCGTACATGTCGCCGGAGCAGATCCAGGGCCTGCCGATCGACGGCCGCTCCGATCTTTTCTCCGCCGGCGTGATCCTGTACCAGTTCCTCACCGGCGAGCGGCCGTTCTCCGGCACGTCGACGACGACGATGCGCAAGGTGCTGGAGGAGGATCCGCTGCCGCCGTCGCGCTTCAACGTCCAGGTGCCGGCGGCGATGGACGCCGTCGTGCGCAAGGCGCTCGCCAAGCGGCCCGACGACCGTTTCGCCACCGCGCGCGAATTCGCGGACGCGCTCCGCGCCGCGGCGGCGTCGGCGCCCTCCGAGGCCGCCGCAGCGGCGCCGCCGGCGATCGCCGGCGCTGCCGCGGAGGCGACGATGATCAATCCCGCCACCGCCGCCGGGCCCGCGGTCGCGCCGCCGCCGTCGCAAGCGGCGCCCGCCGGCCAGCGCAAGGCGCTGGGCGCCATGGCGATGGTCACCGCCGCGCTCGTGATCGCGATCGGCGTCGTCGCGTGGTACGGCTGGCAGCGCTACGGCGCGGGCGGCGCCAGCGCCACCCAGGCGGCGGCGCCCGGCACCACGACGGCCGCGTCCGCCCCCGCCGCGACGCCGCCGATGGCCGCCGCGGGGGCCGCGCCGTCGCCGGCGGTCGCGACCGCAGTGCCCGCGGCACCGCCCGCCGACCCGGGCACGATGGTCATCTCCGCCGTAGGCCTAGTCGACCCGAGCGACCCGCGCTATCAGGCGGACAAGTCGCTGCAGCAGACCGACCTGCGCAACGACTCGAAGGGCCAGCTCGTCGAAAAGGCGCTGGGCCTGATGGTCGACCGCAACTCGCTTGCGAAGAACTACGACGTGCTCCGCGACAAGCTGATGTCGAAGAGCGGCACGTTCGTGACCGCGGTGGTGCGCGAGAGCGAGCCGCGACTCGGCCAGGACGGGCTGATGTCGATCACGACGCAGGCGGTCGTCAACGTCAAGGCCGTGCAGAAGACGCTGAACCAGATGTCGCGCGACGAGCGCATCGAGCTCATCCGCGCGAACGGCGATCCGAAGGTGTCGGTGCGCGTCCAGGTGTCCGATGCCGATCAGCCGGGCGCGCCGCCGCTGCCGTCGCCGGTGGCGGAGAACCTGCTGAAGGAGCGGATCAAGTCGTTCGGCTTCCGCACGTGGTCGGAGGAGGGCGGTCGGGCCGACGCCGATCCCAAGGGCGCCGATTTCGCGATCGTCGGCGAAGCGAAGCTGAAGCGGCTCTCGATGCAGCTGCCCACGTCTGGCCTGACGGCGACCAAGTTCGCGCTGACGTCGTGGACGATCAAGTGCGTCGATCGCGCGACCGGCGAGGAGATCTACTTCAACACCGCGCTGCCGAAGGGCATGGGAAGCTGGGCGACCGAGGAGGAGGCGCTGCGTGCGATCGGCGGCAGGATCGCCGACGAGTTCTCGCGCGACTTCTTCCTGCAGCACGTCGCCGGCGCCGGCCAGAAGGTGACGCTCAAGATGGACGGGCTGCCCGATGCCGCCACGGACGACGTGCTGCTGCGCGAGCTGATCGGCTTGCCGGGCGTGATCACGGCCGCGCGCAATCCGGCCTCGCCGCGGACGTTCGACGTGCAGTTGTCCGGCCTGGGTGCGGCGGGCGACGTCGTCGCCGCAGCCATCCTGAAGCCGCTCAACGCCAAGCTGGGGCAGCCGTGCTTCGCGCTCGGCGCCACCGCGGGAGACCAGGTCGGCGTCGCGTTCGCCGCCAACTGCGCCGATGCCGCCGTGCTCGGCCGGCTCGACACCAATCCGCCGGCGTCGCTGTACGGCGCGCCGCCGTCCCGCCAGAAGGCGGTGATCAAGAACCCGGACACGCTGCGCAAGGTCATGACGTAGCGACGCGCCGCGCGGCCCGCCCGGGCCGCCTCCGGTGCCGCGGCGCGCGGTGTCGCGTTGCTCCCCCGCGCCCGCCGCAGTATTCTTGGCGTCCCCAGCGGGCGGCCCCAACAACAATCGCCGCCGTGCCGTCATCCACCGAAGGAGGAATGTCGTGTCCGTCGCCCTATCGCTTACCGTGAACGGCAAGGCTGCCAAGGCGGACGTCGATCCGCGCACGCTGCTCGTCGATCTCCTGCGCACGAACCTCGGACTCACCGGCACGCACGTCGGCTGCGACACCGCGCAATGCGGCGCGTGCACCGTCGAGATGAACGGCCGCGCCGTCAAGTCGTGCAACATCCTCGCGCTGCAGGCGCAAGGCGCCACCGTCGTCACCATCGAGGGCCTGGCCGCACCGGACGGCACGATGCATCCGATGCAGGCGGCGTTCAAGGACTGCCACGGGCTGCAGTGCGGCTTCTGCACGCCCGGGATGGTGATGAGCGCGGTGGACCTCGTCGCGCGGCATCCGAACGCCGACGAAAAGACGATCCGCGAGCAGCTCGAGGGCAACCTCTGCCGCTGCACCGGCTACCACAACATCGTGAAGGCGGTGCAGCAGGGCGCTGCCGCCATGGCGAAGTAGGAGGACGGCGATGGGTGCGATCGAATCCGGCTTCATCGGCCAGTCGCTGAAGCGCAAGGAAGATGCGCGCTTCCTGACGGGGGCCGGGCAGTTCACCGACGACGTCACGATGGCCAACCAGACGCACGCGTACTTCCTGCGCTCGCCGCACGCGCACGCGAAGATCCGCGGCATCGACACGGCGAAGGCGAAGGCCGCGCCGGGCGTGCTCGCCGTTTTCACCGCCGCCGACCTCGAGGGCGTGAACGGCTTGCCGTGCGGATGGCTCATCACGAGCGTGGACGGCACGCCGATGAAGGAACCGCCGCATCCGGTGCTCGCGAAGGGCAAGGTCCGCTACGTGGGCGACCAGGTCGCGCTCGTCGTCGCGGAGACGCGCGACCAGGCGAAGGATGCCGCCGAGCTGATCGACGTCGACTACGAGGTGCTGCCGGCGGTGGTGAATCCCGCCGATGCGCTGAAGCCCGGGGCGCCGCAGATCCACGACGAGGCGCCCGGCAACAAGTGCTACACGTGGGCGATCGGCGACAAGGCGGCCGTCGACGCGGCGTTCGCCAAGGCGGCGCACGTCACGAAGATCGACATCGTCAACAACCGGCTGATCCCCAATGCGATCGAGCCGCGCGCCGCGGTGGCGGCCTACAGCCGCAGCGAGGAGGCGTACACGCTGTACGTAACGAGCCAGAACCCGCACGTGGAGCGGCTGCTGATGACGGCGTTCGTGCTGGGGCTGCCCGAGCACAAGGTCCGCGTGATCGCCCCGGACGTCGGCGGCGGCTTCGGCTCCAAGATCTACCTCTACGCCGAAGAGACGGCGATGGTGTGGGCGTCGAAGCGCGTCAACCGGCCCATCAAGTGGGCCTGCGAGCGCAGCGAATCGTTCGTCTCCGACGCGCACGGCCGCGACCACGTCACGCATGCCGAGCTGGCGCTCGACAACGACGGCAAGTTCCTGGCGCTCCGCGTGAACACGGTCGCTGCGATGGGCGCGTACCTGTCGACGTTCGCGTCGTGCATCCCGACGATCCTCTACGCGACGCTGCTGGCGGGCCAGTACACGACGCCCGTGATCTTCTGCGAAGTGACGGCGTCGTTCACCAACACCGCGCCCGTCGACGCCTACCGCGGCGCCGGCCGGCCGGAGGCGACGTACGTCGTCGAGCGCATCGTCCACCAGGCGGCCGCCGAAATGGGCATCGCGCAGGACGACCTGCGGCGGCGCAACTTCATCCGCACGTTTCCCTACCAGACGCCTGTGGCGCTGCAGTACGACACCGGCGGCTACGACGCCACGCTCGATACCGCGATGACGATGGCCGACGTCAAGGGCTTCCCCGCGCGGAAGGCGGAGGGCACCAAGCGCGGCAAGCTCCGCGGCCTGGGCTATGCGTCCTACATCGAGGCTTGCGGCATCGCCCCGTCCAACATCGCCGGCGCGCTCGGCGCGCGCGCGGGCCTGTTCGAGGCCGGCGAGGTGCGCGTGCATCCCACGGGCAGCGTCACCGTGTTCACGGGCTCGCACAGCCACGGCCAGGGCCACGAGACGACGTTCGCGCAAGTCGTGGCCACGCGCCTCGGCATTCCGGTCGAGAACGTCGACGTCGTGCACGGCGACACGGGCCGCGTGCTGTTCGGCATGGGCACGTACGGCTCGCGCTCGCTGTCGGTCGGCGGCACGGCCATCGTGAAAGCCATCGACAAGATCGTCGCCAAGGGCAAGAAGATCGCGGCGCACCTGCTCGAGGCGGCGGAGGCGGACATCGAGTTCAAGGACGGCAAGTTCGCGGTGGCGGGCACCGACCGCAGCAAGACGTTCGGCGAGATCGCGCTCACCGCCTACGTGCCGCACAACTATCCGCTCGACAAGCTCGAGCCGGGCTTGAACGAGATGGCGTTCTACGACCCGACGAACTTCACGTTCCCGGCGGGCACGCACATCTGCGAGGTCGAGATCGACCCCGACACGGGCGTGGTCCGGATCGTCAAGTTCACGGCGTGCGACGACTTCGGCAACATCATCAATCCGATGATCGTCGAGGGTCAGGTGCACGGTGGCCTCGCGCAGGGCATCGGCCAGGCGCTGCTCGAGAACTGCGTCTACGATCCGGAGAGCGGGCAGCTCCTCACCGGCAGCTTCATGGACTACGCGCTGCCCCGCGCCGACGACGTGCCGTCGTTCGACGTTGCGACCGAAGTCACGCCGTGCACGCACAATCCGCTCGGCGCCAAGGGCTGCGGCGAGGCCGGCGCGATCGGCGCGCCCGCAGCGCTCATGAACGCCGTCATGGACGCGCTCGCGCCCGCCGGCATCACGCACTTCGACATGCCCGCCACGCCGCATCGCGTGTGGCAGGCCCTGCAATCCGCCAAGGCGAACGCCTGAAAGGGCTCACGGTCATGTACGCGATCGAATATCAGCAAGCCAAGTCCGTCGCCGACGCCGCGGCGCTGCTCGCCAAGTCCGGCGGCCGTCCGCTTGCCGGCGGCCAGAGCCTCGTCGCCGCGATGAAGCTGCGGCTCGCGCAGCCCGGCACCGTCGTCGATCTCGGCGGCATCGCCGAGCTCGCCGGCGTGCGCCGCGAAGGCGACGCCCTCGTGCTCGGCGCGATGACGCGCCACGCCGACGTCGCCGCGTCCGCGGAGGTGAAGCGCGCGATTCCGGCGCTGGCGGCGCTCGCCGAAGGCATCGGCGATCGCCAGGTGCGCAACATGGGCACGCTCGGCGGCTCCATCGCCAACAACGACCCGGCCGCGGATTGGCCCGCCGCCGTGGTCGCGCTCAACGCGACGGTGGTCACGAACAAGCGCAGGATCGCCGCCCCCGATTTCTTCAAGGGCATGTACGAAACCGCGCTCGGCGCCGACGAAATCATCACGTCGGTGTCGTTTCCGGTGCCGAAGAAGGCGGCGTACGCCAAGTTCCCGAATCCGGCCTCGCGCTTCGCGCTGGTCGGCGTCTTCGTCGCGCAACTGGGCGACGGCAGCGTTCGCGTGGCGGTGACCGGCGCCGCGCCGAGCGTCTTCCGCGCGAGCGCAATCGAAGCCGCGCTCGCGAAGAGCTTCACCGCGGACGCGGCTAAAGCAGTCAAGGTCGACGCGAGCGGCCTGTCGAACGACCTGCACGGCTCGCCGGCGTACCGCGCGCACCTCGTCGCGGTCATGGCGTCCCGCGCGGTCACGGCCGCCGGCTGACGTTCCCGGCGGCTTGCTATGCTCACGGGCGGCGGGCCATCCGCCGCCCGGGTCTTTCATGACGCCCCCACTTCCCCATCCCGCCGACGTCGACGCGACGCTGGCGCTGCTGAACGGCCAGGATTACGTCGCCGACCGCCGCCTCGCCACGGCGGTGTTCCTCGCGCTGAAGCTGAAACGTCCGCTGTTCCTCGAAGGAGAGGCCGGCGTGGGCAAGACCGAGATCGCCAAGGTGCTCGCGGCCGGCCTGGGACGCAAACTCGTGCGGCTCCAGTGCTACGAAGGCCTCGATACCGCGGCCGCGGTCTACGAATGGAATTATCCGCGGCAGATGATCGAGATCCGTCTCGCCGAGGCCGCGGGCGGCATCGAGCGCGCCGAGCTCGCGCACGACATCTTCACGACGCGCTTCCTGCTGAAACGGCCGCTGCTCCAGGCGCTCTCGCCCGACGACGGCCGCGCGCCGGTGCTGCTGATCGACGAGCTCGATCGCACCGACGAGCCGTTCGAGGCGTACCTGCTGGAGGTGCTCGCCGAATACCAGGTGACGATCCCCGAGCTCGGCCCGATCCGCGCCGCCGAGGCGCCGATCGTCGTCATCACGTCGAATCGCACCCGCGAGATCCACGACGCGATCAAGCGGCGCTGCCTGTACCACTGGGTGGACTTTCCGGACGCGCGCCGCGAGCTCGAGATCGTCCGCCGGAAGTGCCCGCGCGCGCCGGAGGCGCTGGCGCGCGAGATCGTGGCGTTCACGCAACGGCTGCGCGGCATGGACCTTTTCAAGGCGCCGGGCATCGCCGAGACGCTCGACTGGGCCGAGGCGCTGATCGCGCTCGACAAGATCGCGCTCGACCCGCAGACGGTCGCCGACACGCTCGGCGTGCTGCTGAAGTACCAGGACGACGTGGGCGCGATCGGCCCCGAGGCCGCGGCGAAGCTCGTCGCCGACGTGCAGGCGGAAGGCATCCGCCCGTGAGCGCGCATTTCGCCGCGATCGCCGCTCGAAAGTAGTCCGGTGAATTTGCCGAAGGGCCGCCTGCCCGAGAACGTGCTGCATTTCGTCCGGGTGCTGCGCGGCGCCGGCATCCCGGTGGGCCCGGCGAAGGTGCTCGACGCGCTGGCCGCGGTGGAAGCCGTGGGGCTCGACCATCGCGAGGATTTTCGCGCTGCGCTCGGCGCAGTGCTCGTGTCCCGCCGCGAGCACCTGCCGCTGTTCGAGCAGGCGTTCGATCTCTTCTGGCGCAATCCGAAGCTGCTGGAGAAGCTCCTCGCCGGGCTGCTGCCGCGCGTCCACGCGCGCACCGGCGAGCCCGAGCGCTCACCGCAGCTGCCGGCGCGCCTCGCGCAGGCGATGCTGCCGCCGGACACGCCGAAGGACGCGCCCGACGACCGCGAGCTCGAGCTGGACGCCGCGCTGACGTTCTCGACGCGCGAGATCCTGCAAAAGAAGGACTTCGCGACGATGACGGCCGAGGAGCTGGCCGAGGTGCGGCGGATGCTGGCGCGGCTCAAGCTGCCGCTCCCGGAAGTCGCGGTGCGGCGAACGATCGCCGCCGCGCACGGCCATGCGGTCGATCTCCGCGCGACGATGCGCGGCATGACGGGCGCCGCCGGCGCCGCGGCGCCGCTCGCATTCCGCCGCCGCCGGCGCGTGCCGCCTCCGCTGGTCGTGCTGTGCGACATCTCCGGCTCGATGGACCGGTACGCGCGCATGCTGCTGCATTTCCTGCACGCGCTGACCAACGACCGTCATCGCGTGCATGTCCTGACGTTCGGCACTCAGCTCACCAACATCACGCGCCATCTCAGGCACCGCGACGTCGACGTCGCGCTCGAGCGCGTGACGGCCGCGGTCGCGGACTGGTCGGGCGGGACGCGCATCGGCGCGTCGCTCCGCGAGTTCAACCGCCGCTGGTCGCGACGCGTGCTCGGGCAGAACGCCGTCGTGCTGCTGATCAGCGACGGGCTCGACGCCGACGCCGGCGCGGGTCTCGCGTTCGAGACCGAGCGGCTGTCGAAGTCGTGCTCGCGGCTCGTGTGGCTGAATCCGCTGCTTCGCTATTCGGGCTTCGAGGCGCGGCCGGCCGGCATCCGCGCGATGCTCCCGTTCGTCGACGATTTCCTGCCCGTGCACAACCTGCAGTCGCTGACCGATCTCGCCGGCGCGCTGGCCGCGCATCCGCCGCGCCGGGCGGAGTGGCTGGCCGAGGCTGCGTGAGGGGACGCCCGGGCGAGCGCGCCGGTTGCGCTACCATGACGGCAGCCCCATGTTCCACGCAAGGAGCCGGTCGCAATGGAGATGAGCAGCACGCGGATCGTCGCCGCGCCGCCCGCGGCGGTATGGGCGGCGCTCAACGATCCCGACGTCCTGAAAGCCTGCATTCCGGGCTGCGAGACCTTCGAGCGCGTGTCGGACACCGAGTGGCGCGCCGTCGTCGCCGCGAAGGTCGGTCCGGTCTCCGCGCGGTTCACCGGCCGGGTGCAGCTCGCGGATCTCGATCCGCCCAACGGCTACACGCTGAAGTTCGAAGGGCAGGGCGGCGCGGCGGGCTTCGCCAATGGCGAGGCCAAGGTCGGACTGGCGTCCGCCGACGCCGGCGCCACGGCGCTCGCGTATTCCGCCAGGGCCCAGATCGGCGGCAAGCTGGCGCAAATCGGCTCGCGGCTCGTCGACGGCGCGGCGGCGAAGATGGCGGACGATTTTTTCGAGCGGTTCGCGGCGCGCGTGGCCGCACCTGCCGCGGAGGCCGCCGAGGTTGCGCCTTCCGCGGCGCTCTCGCCGCCCGTCACCGGGCCGCGCCGCGACGCCAGCCCGTACGTGCGTTACATTGCGATGGCGGCGATCGCCGTGCTGCTGACGTGGCTCGCATTCAAGGGGGTGCGCCGCTAGCGCGCCCGCGCAACGAGGACAGTGCGATGGACAGCGTCGATCATGAGGTTCTGAAGCGCAGCGCCGACTGGCTGGACGAAGGCCGCCGGGTGCTGCTGATCACCGTCGTCAAGACCTGGGGCAGTTCGCCGCGGCCGGAGGGCGCGATGCTCGCGGTGCGGGACGACGGCCTCGTCGTCGGGTCCGTGTCCGGCGGCTGCATCGAGGACGACATCGTCGACCGCACGCGCCGCCACGGCCAGACCGCGACGAAGGCGGAAGTCGTCACCTACGGCGTGTCCGCCGATGAGGCCCGCCGTTTCGGCCTGCCTTGCGGCGGCACGATCCAGCTCGTGCTCGAGCCGCTGACGCGCGAGTCGGGCGTGCGCGCGCTGCTGCGGGAGATCGACGCCGGCCACCTCGTGGCGCGGCGCCTCGACCTCGCGTCGGGCTTTTCCACGCTGCATCCGGCGCGCGCGACGGAAAACCTGGAGTTCGACGGCAAGGTGCTGCGCACCGTCCACGGCCCGCGCTACCGGATGCTCGTCATCGGCGCATCGCACCTGTCGAAGTACCTGGCGCAGATCGCCGTCGGCCTCGACTACCAGGTCACGGTGTGCGATCCGCGCGACGAGTACACGGAAACGTGGGACATCCCCGGCGTCACGCTGGTGCGCACGATGCCGGACGACACCGCCGTCGCGATGCAGCTCGACGAGCGCTGCGCCGTCGTCGCGCTGACGCACGATCCCAAGCTCGACGATCTCGCGCTGATGGAAGCGCTGAAGTCGCCGGCGTTCTACGTCGGCGCGCTCGGCTCTCGCGCCAACAACGAGAAGCGCCGCGAGCGCCTCAAGGAGTTCGACGTCACGGAGGCGGAGATCGCGCGGCTCCACGGTCCCATCGGGCTCTACATCGGCAGCCGCACGCCGCCGGAGATCGCCATCTCGATCCTCGCGGAGATCACCGCCGTGAAGAACGGCGTGGGCCTGCAGGACGTCAAGACCGTGGCCGCGGCCAAGGCCGCGCTCGGCCCGTCGGTCGCCTGCGCCACGTCCTGACGGGCCCGCCATGGAAAAGCGCTTCGCCTCGCAGGCCGATCTCCAGGAAAAGCGGATCAGCTTCGACAAGCTGTCCGACCACGCGTACGCGTACACGGCGGAGGGCGACCCGAACACCGGCATCGTCGTCGGCGACGACGCCGTGATCGTCATCGACACGCAGGCCACGCCGGTGATGGCGCAGGACGTCGTCCGGCGCATCCGCGAGGTCACCGACAAGCCGGTCAAGTACGTCGTGCTGTCGCACTACCACGCGGTGCGTGTCCTCGGCGCCTCCGGCTACCACCCGCAGCAGGTGATCGCGAGCCGCGACACCTACGATCTCATCGTCGAGCGCGGCGAAGCCGACATGAAGAGCGAGATCGAGCGCTTTCCGCGGCTGTTCCGCGCCGTCGAGTCGGTGCCCGGCCTCACGTGGCCCACGATCGTGTTCGAGAAGCGGCTGACGCTGTGGCTCGGGAACCTGCAGGTCGAGCTGCTGCAGCTCGGCCGCGGCCACACGAAGGGCGACACGGTCGTGTGGCTGCCGCAGGATCGCGTGCTCTTCTCCGGTGACCTCGTCGAGTACGAGGCCACGCCGTACACCGGGGACGCGTATCTCAGCGACTGGCCGGACACGCTCGACGCCATCGAGGCGCTCAATCCCGCCAAGCTCGTGCCGGGCCGCGGCGCGGCGCTGACGACGCCCGCCGACGTCCGCGCGGGCCTCAACGGCACGCGGGCGTTCGTCGAGGCGATGTTCGAGTCGGTCAAGCGCGGCGTCGCGCTCGGCAACGACCTGCGCACCGTCTACCAGGACACCTACGCCGCGCTGAAGCCGAAGTTCGGGCACTGGGTGATCTTCGATCACTGCCTGCCTTTCGACGTCTCGCGCGCGTTCGACGAGGCCACCGATCATCGCGATCCCCGCATCTGGACCGCGCAGCGCGACAAGGAACTGTGGCAGGCGCTCGAAGGCTAGCCGGCGTGGCCGTCGCCAGGCGCAGCGCAGGGCCGCGCGCGAAGCCGCAGGAGGCCGAAGCCGCGCTGTCGTACCAGACGGGCTTCGGCAACGAGTTCGCGACCGAGGCGCTGCCCGGCGCGCTGCCGGTGGGGCGCAATTCGCCGCAGAGCGTTCCGTATGGCCTGTACGCCGAGCAGCTCTCGGGCACGGCGTTCACGGCGCCGCGCGCGCACAACCGCCGCTCGTGGCTGTACCGGCTGCGGCCGGCGGTCATGCACGGCGCGTTCACCGCGCTCGAGCATCCGGCGCTCGCGAGCCCGCCGTTCGCGGACGTTCCGACGCCGCCCGACCAGATGCGCTGGGACCCGTTCCCCATTCCCAGGCGGCCCACCGACTTCGTCGACGGCCTGTTCACGATCGCGGGCAACGGCGACGTCGCGCTGCAGATCGGCATCGGCATCCATCAGTACGCATGCAACCGCTCGATGGCGGGCCGCTATTTCTACGACGCCGACGGCGAGCTGCTGGTCGTCCCGCAGGACGGCGCGCTGCGCATCGCCACCGAGCTCGGTGTGCTGCACGCTGCGCCGGGCGCGATCGTCGTCATCCCCCGCGGCGTGCGCTTTCGTGTCGCGCTCGAAGGCAAGTCGGCGCGCGGCTACGTCTGCGAGAACCACGGCGCGCCGTTCCGGTTGCCGGAGCTCGGCGCGCTCGGATCCAACGGCCTCGCCAACGCGCGCGATTTCGAGGCGCCGGTGGCGGCGTTCGAGGACGTCGAAGGCAGCTTCGAGCTCGTCGCCAAGTTCGGCGGCCGGCTGTGGCGCGCGCCGATCGGCCACTCGCCGCTCGACGTCGTCGCGTGGCACGGCAACTGCACGCCTTATCGCTACGACCTCGCGCGCTTCAACACGATCAACACGGTGAGCCACGATCACCCGGACCCGTCGATCTTCACCGTGCTGACGTCGCCGTCCGACACGCCGGGCACGGCGAACGTCGATTTCGTCATCTTTCCGCCGCGCTGGATGGTCGCCGAGGACACGTTCCGCCCGCCGTGGTTCCATCGCAACGTGATGAGCGAGTACATGGGGCTCGTGCACGGCGCGTACGACGCCAAGGCCGAGGGTTTCCTCCCCGGGGGCGGGAGCCTCCACAATGCGATGTCCGGACACGGACCCGACGCCGCGACGTTCGAGAAGGCGTCGTCCGCCGTGCTCGCGCCTCAGCGCATCGACGGCACGCTCGCGTTCATGTTCGAGAGCCGCTACGTGATCTGTCCGTCGCGGCTGGCGCTCGAGGCGCCGCAGCGCCAGCACGACTACCAGGACTGCTGGCGGGGACTCGCCAAGCACTTCACCGGCCGGCGCTAGGGCGGCGCGGCGCGCTGCGTCTCGCGGTAGCGCGCAAGGTCCGCCGGCGTGTCCACGTCCCAGAGCGGCGGCAGCTCGGCGAACGTCGCGCCGAGCGCATCGAGCCGCGCCCGCGTGGCCGCCATCACCGTCGCCGTGCTCCACGACATGCCGCCGAAGACGTCGAGGTCGCGCGCGAGCCCGATCAGCACATAGCCGCCGTCGTCCGCCGGGCCGAGCACGGCGTCGCGGGTGGCGAGCGCCGCCGCGGCCCGCGCAATGTACGCCACGTCGAGGCCGGGGCAGTCGGTGCCGACGAGCAGCGCGGGCGTTCCTCGCGCGAGCGCCGCGGCCAGCGCGCCCTGCATCCGTGCCCCGAGGTCGCCGCCGCGCTGCGCGTGCAGCGCGACGCCGTAGCGGTCGCGCCACGCGACGAACGCGGGCCGGTCGGCGGCAGGGTCGCACCACAGCTCGACCGCGCCGACGACGCCCGCCGCGTGCGCGGCGGCGGCCGCCGCCAGCGTCCGCTCCGCGAGCTCCAGGTAGACGCCGGCAGCGGCGGGGCCGCCGATGGCCGCCGCGAGGCGCGTCTTGACGCGGCCCGCGACCGGCTCCTTCGCGAACACGAGGAGCCGCGGCAGCGCGGACGCCGCGGCCGCCTCATAGCGCGCGGCGAGCGCGTGCGGGCTGACGCCGCGCCAGTACGCGTAGCGCAGCCGCCACATCGCGACGATCGTGCGGAGCGCGCCGTGCGTGTCCCACCGCCGGCCGGACGTCACGGCGCGCGTCCGCACGCAGGCGGGCGGACCGGCGACGCGCTTCAGCGCGGCCGACAGAGCGATGTCCTCCATCAGCGGCTGCGCGGGAAAGCCGCCGGCCCGCGCGAACGCGTCGCGGCGCATGAACATCGCCTGGTCGCCCGTGGCGATGCCGGACAGGCGCGACCGCGCGTTCATCGCGGCGGCCACGACGGGCAGCAGCCGCGAGCGGCCCTCGATGGCGACGTCGAAGCGGCCCCACTGCGCACCGCCGGCGAGCGCGGCGGCGACGGCGGCCGCGGCGTCGGGGGGCAGCCGCGTGTCCGCGTGCAGGAAGATGAGCGCGTCGCCCTGGGCGGAGGCCGCGCCGGCATTCATCTGCGTCGCTCGTCCGCGCGGCGCGCGGAGCAGGCGATCCGCGTGCGCGCGCGCCCGTGCCGCGGTGTCGTCCGCGCTGCCGCCGTCGACGACGATCACCTCATGTCCCGCCGCGCGCAGCGGCGCGAGCGACGCGAGGCAGCCGGCGATCGCGGCGGCCTCGTCGAGCGCGGGAACGATGACGGACAGGCGCATCGTCAGGCCGCGCGGCCACCCCGGGCGCGAAGCTTCTGCACGATCACGGGAACCAGCGCGAACAGCGCGAGCAGGCCGAGGCCGCCAAGCACCTGGGGCGACACCAGCCCTTGCAGCGAGTCGAGGCGTCCCAGCGCCTGTCCGAGGTTCGCGAACACGAACGAGCCGGGGATGATCCCGACGAGCGTCGCCAGCACGTAGGTGCGGAGCGGCACCGTGGTGAAGGCGGGCGCGAGGTTGACGAGAAAGAAGGGGAACAGGGGAACGAGACGCAGAAAGAGGAGGTAGCTGAACGCGCTTTCGTTGAAGCCTGCGTTGATGCGCTCGCCGAGCGCGCCCAGGCGGCGGCGCGCGGCGTCGGCGAAGAGATACCGTGCCGCGAGGAACACGAGCGCGGCGCCCGTCGTGGCCGCCGCGACGACGAGCGCGGTGCCGACCCAGCGACCGAACACGAAGCCCGTCGCCAGCGACAGCACCACCGCGCCCGGGATACTGAGCGCGACGGCCGCCGCGTACACGAGGAAGGCGAGCGCCATCGCGGCGACGAAGTGCGCGTCGGCGAACGCGAGCAGCGCATCGCGGTGGGCCTTCAGCGTCGCGAGGTTGAGCCAGTCGGGCCCGCCGAGCGTGAAAAAGGCCGCGAGCCCGCCGGCGAAGACGGCGCCGATCGCGATGCGGGCAACACGCCCGGCGCGGGAAGCCGCGGCGGCAGGCGGCGGGCCGTCGCTCATCGGCGCCTCACGTCACGCGCCGCGCAGGCGGAAGAGCCGCTTCAGCCAGGCCTTCGATGACGGCGTCAGCGCCTGCTTCTGGCGCTGGTCGGCCGCGCGCCGATTGATCTGCGCGAGCGTCGGATACGTGTGGATCGACGCCGAAAGGTCCGCGGCCTTCATTCCGTGGCCGATGGCGAGCACGCATTCCGCGATGAGCTCGCCCGCGTGCGCGCCGACGATCGCGGCGCCGAGCAGCCGCCCGCGCGGATCGGTGACGAGCTTCGCGAAGCCCTCGCTTTCGTCCTCCGCGCGGGCACGGTCGATCTCGTCGAACGCGAACCGGTAGACGCGATGGTCGAGGCCGCGCTGGCGCGCTTCCGCCTGCGAGGGACCGACGCGCGCGAGCTCCGGGTCGGTGTACGTGCACCACGGCACGACGGCCGATGGCCGGGCCCAGCCGAAGTGGAGGAGCGTGCGGCGGAGGACGACGCCGGCGTGATGCTCGGCGACGTGCGTGAACTGGTGGCCGCCCGCGGCGTCGCCGACCACCTGCACGCGCGGATTGGACGTCGACAGCGTCTCGTCGACGACGATGCGGCCGTTCTCGACGGCGACGCCGGCGGCGTCGAGTCCGAGGCCCTCGATGTTCGGCGCGCGTCCGGCGGCGACGAGCAGATGGCTCGCCGCGATCTCGGACACGCTGCCGTCGGCGCCGCGCACGGTCAGCCGGATGCGGCCGGCCGCGGGATTGCCGGTGGCGACGCCGCCGACGCCGATGCCGAGATGAAAGCGCACGCCTTCGGCGACGAGCCGCGCGTGGACGACCGCGGCGACGTCTGGGTCTTCGCGCGGCAGGATCTGCGGCCCGAGGTCGACGACGGTGACCTCGCTGCCGAGGCGGCGGAACGCCTGCGCCATCTCGCAGCCGATCGGCCCGGCGCCGATCACGACGAGATGCGGCACCGGCTCGCGCAGATCGAACAGCGTCTCGTTGGTCAGGTACGGAACGTCCGCGAGCCCGGCGATCGGCGGCAGCGTGGGCCGCGAGCCGGTGGCGACGACGAAGTTGCGCGCCGTCAGCGTGCGGCCGGCGACGGCGAATGCCTCCGGCGACACGAAGCGCCCGCTGCCGAGGATGACGTCGACGCCCAGGCCGCGAAAGCGCGCGGGACTGTCGCTGGGCTCGATGCCCGCGATGACGCGCGCGACGCGCTCCATCACGCGGGCGAGATCGGGCTGCGGATTCGCGGGCGCGAGCGCCCAGCGGTCGGCGTGGCGCATCTGGTGCGCGATGCGCGCCGACTTGATGAGCGTCTTCGACGGCACGCAGCCCGACCACAGGCAATCGCCGCCGAGCTTGCGCCTTTCCACCAGCGCGACCTTGGCGCCCAGCGCGGCGCCGCCCGCGGCGACGACCAGTCCGCCGGAACCGCCACCGATCACGACGAGGTCGAACTCGGGCCGCGCCATCGGCGCATCTTACAGGGGGACGCCTGGCGCGCGCCTCAGTGGAAATCGCGCGAGCGCGTGGGCAGCGCGCCGAGGAGCGGCGTGCAATCGGTGAGGCGGCCCGCGAGCACGTGCACGACCACGCCTTCACGCTCCACCTTGCCGTGCACGGCGAGCAGGCGCGAGCCCAGCAGCGCGCGCCGCTGCCGCTCCTGCACGTCGCGCCAGACGATGACGTTGACGACGCCGGTCTCGTCCTCGAGCGTGACGAACACGACGCCACTCGCGGTGTCCGGCCGCTGCCGGCCGATGACGATGCCGGCGACGCGCACGAAGCGGCCGTGCGGGGCGTCCGCGACGGCGGCGGCCGTCAGCATCCGCCGCTCCTCGAGGTGCCGGCGGATCAGCGCCACCGGATGCCGCCGAAGCGTGAGGCCCACGCGGCGATAGTCGGCGACGATGTCCTGGCCCTCGGTAGGCGCCGCGAGGTCCGAGGGCGTGTCGGCGAACGTGGCGCCGGCCTCGTCGCCGGCCCCGGCAAAGAGCGGAGGCAGCCGCTCGACGCCGGCGACGTCCCAGGCCGCGCCGTGACGATGACCGGCGAGCGGCGCGAGCGCGTCGGCGTCCGCCAGCGCGGCCAGGTCGCGGCGATCGAGCGCCGCCCGCCGCGCGAGATCGGTGACGCTCGCGAAGGCCCGCTCCGCGCGCGCCGTGACGATACGCGCCGCCGCCGCTTCCCTGAGGCCGCTGATCATCCGCAGGCCGAGCCGCAGCGCCGGCTGCGATGCCTGCGGGCCAGGCTCGAGCGTGCACTCCCAGTCGCTCGCCGTCACGTCGGCGGGGTGCACCTGCACGTCGTGCCGCCGGACGTCGGCGACGAGCTGCGCCGGCGCGTAGAAGCCCATCGGCAGCGAATTGAGGAGCGCGGCGGTGAACGCCGCCGGCTCGTAATGCTTGAGCCACGCCGACACGTAGACGAGGAGCGCGAACGACGCCGCGTGCGATTCGGGAAAGCCGTATTCGCCGAAGCCCAGGATCTGCTGGTAGATCTGCCGCGCGAACGACTCCTCGTAGCCGCGCTCCGCCATGCCTGCGACGAGCCGCTCCTCGAATTTCTCCAGGCCGCCCTTGCGCCGCCACGCCGCCATCGAGCGCCGAAGCTGGTCGGATTCGCCGGGCGTGAAGCCGGCGGCGACGATCGCGAGCTGCATCACCTGCTCCTGGAAGATCGGCACGCCGAGCGTGCGCGAGAGCACCTCGGCGACGGCGGGGCTCGGGTACGTGACGTCGTCCAGTCCCTGCCGGCGCCGCAGGTACGGATGCACCATGCCGCCTTGTATGGGGCCGGGACGAACGATCGCCACCTCGATCACGAGGTCGTAGAAATTCGCCGGCTTCAGCCGCGGCAGCATCGACATCTGCGCGCGCGATTCGATCTGGAACACGCCGACGGTGTCGGCGCGCTGGATCATCGCGTAGACGGCGGGGTCCTCGGCGGGCACGTCCTGCATCGCGAGCGTGCGGCCGCGATGGCGCGACACGAGCTCGAGCGCGCGGCGGATCGCCGACAGCATGCCGAGCGCCAGGCAGTCGACCTTGAGGAGGCCCATCGCGTCGAGGTCGTCCTTGTCCCACTGTATGACGGTGCGATCGGCCATCGCGGCGCTCTCGACCGGCACCATGCGCTCCAGCAGCCCGCGCGCGATCACGAAGCCGCCGACGTGCTGCGACAGGTGGCGCGGAAAGCCGATCAGCTCGCCCGTCAGCGCCACCAGCCGGTGGATCACCGGATTGGCCGGATCGAAGCCGGCCTCGCGGATGCGCTCGGGCGCGATGGTGCGGCCATCCCACCACGCGAACATGCCGGTCAGGCGGTCGACCTGCGCGAGATCGAGGCCGAGCGCGCGGCCGACGTCGCGCACCGCGCTCTTCTGCCGGTAGGTGATGAGCGTGGCCGCCAGCGCGGCGCGGTCGCGGCCGTACTTGGCGTAGACGTACTGCATCACTTCCTCGCGCCGCTGATGCTCGAAATCGACGTCGATGTCCGGCGGCTCGTTGCGCTCCTTCGAGATGAAGCGCTCGAACAGCATCGAGAACCGCGCCGGATCGACCTCGGTGATGCCGAGCGCGTAGCACACGGCCGAATTGGCGGCGGAGCCGCGGCCCTGGCAGAGGATGTTGCGCGAGCGCGCGTACGCGACGATGTCCTCGACGGTGAGGAAGTAAGGCTCGTAGCGGAGCTCCGCGATCAGCGCGAGCTCGTGCTCGATCAGCTCGCGCACCTCCGGCGGAGTGGCGTCGACCGTGCCGTAGCGGCGCGCGAGTCCCGCCTCGGTGAGGCGGCGGAGGTGCGACGCGGGCGTGGCGCCGGGCGGCACGATCTCCTCGGGGTACTCGTAGCGGAGCTCGTCGAGCGAGAACGTGCAGCGCTCCGCGATCGCGAGCGTCTGTGCGAGCAGCGCCGGCGGATACAGCGAGGAGAGCCGCGCGCGCGAGCGCAGGTGCCGCTCGCCGTTGCCGTGCAGCGCGTAGCCGCAATCGGCCAGCGGCGTCTTCACGCGGATGGCGGTGAGCGTGTCCTGCAGCGCGCGGCGCGCGCGGGCGTGCATGTGCACGTCGCCGGCGGCGGCCTGCGGCAGGCCCGACGCGCGCGCCAGCGCGTCGTAGCGCTCGAGGCGCACGCGATCCCCGGCGCGCGCGAACAGCTCGACGCCGATGGCGCCGCGGTCACCGAACACGTCCGCGATCCAGCGGGCCGTCGCGACCGGCAGGTCGGCGTCGCCCGCGAGACGCGGATCGAGCGCGGGCAGCCATAGCGCGAGGCAGCGCGGCGCGAGCGCCGCGACGTCGTCGCGGGTGAGCGCATAGCGGCCCTTGGGCGCACTGCGGCGGCCGCGCGTGATGAGCTGCGTGAGATCGCCGTAGCTCTCGCGGTCGGTGGCGTAGAGCGCGAGCTTCAGGCCGTCGGCGAGGGTGAACTCGCTGCCCACGACGAGCGGCAGCCCCGCGTCCCTGGCGGCGAGATGGGCGCGGACGATGCCCGCAAGAGAGCATTCGTCGGTGAGCGCGAGGGACGAGTAGCCGAGCGCGTGCGCGCGCTCGACCAGCTCCTCGGGGTGCGACGCGCCCCGCAGGAAGCTGAAATTGGACAGGCAGTGGAGCTCGGCGTAGGCGGGCAGCATCGGGGCGGCGGCAGCGACCGTGGTACCGTATGAATATACGGTATCGTACCACCCCCAAGACTTGACGGCTCGGCGGGCGCGCCCCGAAACTCGGAGCCTTTCCGAGGGAGCACGGTTATGACCGGTGGCGCATTGAAGCGAATCGTTGCACTCGGCCTCGCCGTCGTCGCGGGCGGCTGCGCCGCGCCGCCGCCGCGCGCCGGGATCGAGCGTCTCGACCACATCGTGGTGATCTACGCGGAGAACCGCAGCTTCGACAACCTCTACGGCAGTTTCCCTGGCGCCGACGGCCTGGCCAACGCCACCGCCGCGCAGTACACGCAGGTCGATCGCGACGGCAAGCCGCTGGCCACGCTGCCGCCGGTGTGGAAGGGCAAGGACGCCGATCCCGCCTTTCCGAAGGATTTGCCGAACAAGCCGTTTCGCATCGACGCGCCGCCGGTCAACCTGCCGCTGTCCACGCCCACGCGCGACCTCATCCACGAGTTCTATCGCAACCAGGAGCAGATCAACGGCGGGCGCAACGACCGCTTCGTCGCCGCGTCGGATGCGGGCGCGCTGGCGATGGGCTATTACGACGGGTCGTCGCTGCCGCTCTGGAAGTGGGCGCGCGACTACACGCTCGCCGACAACTTCTTCATGGGCGCGTTCGGCGGCTCGTACCTCAACCACCTCTGGCTGATCTGCGCCTGCACGCCCATGGACAGGGACGCGCCGGCGAACCTTCACGCGCAGGTCGACGAGCGCGGCTGGCTGAAGGCGCGGCCGACGTCGCCGGCATCGGTGCTCAACGGCGCCCCCGAGCTCATGGGCGGCGACGTCACGCCCGACGGCTATTCGGTGAACACCACGCAGCCGCCGTACCAGCCCTCGCGCGTGCCGCCGGCAAAGGGGGGCGATCCGCGGCTCGCCGATCCCGCGCAGCACACGCTGCCGCCGCAGACGCTGAAGACCATCGGCGACACGCTGTCGGCGCGGAACGTCTCCTGGGCGTGGTACTCCGGCGCGTGGAACGCCGCCGTGCAGGACGGCATGCAGCCGGCGGGCGTGGCCCGGAAGGTCATCGCCACCCGCGAGAACGGCGCGCCGTATTTCGTGACCCACCACCAGCCGTTCAACTATTTCGCGCGCTTCGCGCCCGGCACGGCGGACCGCGCGGAGCATCTCAAGGATTACGATGACCTCGTCGCGGCGATCGACAAGGGCACGCTGCCCGCCGTGGCGTTCTACAAGCCGCAGGGCGTCCTGAACCAGCATCCCGGCTACGCGGATGTCCTGTCGGGCGACGAGCACATCGCGATGCTGATCGAGCGCATCAAGGCGAGCCCGCTCTGGCGGTCGACGGCCATCATCGTCACGTACGACGAGAACGGCGGCTTCTGGGATCACGTGGCGCCGCCGAAGGTCGACCGCTGGGGACCGGGGACGCGCATTCCGACGATCATCGTGTCGCCGTACGCGCGGCGCGGCTTCGTCGATCACACGAGCTACGATACGACGTCGATCATCAAGTTCATCACGCGGCGGTTCGCGCTGGAGCCGCTGCCGGGCGCGCGGGCGAGCGCGGGCGACCTGACGAACGCGTTCGATTTCGCGCAGTGAGGGGCGGTGCGGCGAGCGCGCGCCGCGGCCTCGCCGCCGTCCCGCGCGGCGTATGGGCGCTCGGCCTCGTCAGCATGTGCATGGATCTCTCGTCCGAGCTCATCCATTCGCTGCTGCCGCTCTACATGGCCGTCGGCCTCGGCGCCAGCGCGTTCGTCATCGGCATCGTCGAAGGGGTGGCCGAGGCGCTGGCGCTCGTCGTCAAGGTGTTCTCGGGCGTCATCTCCGACGTCTTCCGCCGCCGCAAGCCGCTGGTGCTGGCGGGCTACGGGCTCGCCGCCGTCAGCAAGCTCGCGTTCCCGCTCGCGACCGCGCTCGAGTGGGTCGTGGCCGCGCGGTTCGCCGATCGCGTCGGCAAGGGCATCCGCGGCGCCCCGCGCGACGCGCTGATCGCCGACATCACGCCCGCCGACCTGCGCGGCACCAGCTTCGGGCTGCGGCAGGCGCTCGACACCGTCGGCGGCGTCGGCGGGCCGCTGCTCGCGGTGGCCGGCATGGCGTATTTCGCCGGCGACTTCCATTCCGTGTTCTGGGTGGCGGTGCTTCCGGCGGCGCTGTGCGTGCTGGTGCTGATCTTCGGCGTGCAGGAGCCCGAGCGCGCCGACGCCGGCGAGCCGCGCAGGGCGGGGCTGCGCGCGGCGGACGTGCGGCGCCTCGGCCGCGCGTACGCGGTGGTCGTCGCGGTCGCGGCGGTCCTGACGCTCGCGCGTTTCTCGGAGGCGTTTCTGGTGCTGCGGGCGCAGGACGTCGGGGTGCCGGTGGCTTCCGCGCCGTGGGTCATGGTCGTGATGTCGGTCGTCTACGCGCTCGTCGCGTACCCGGCGGGCGCCGCCGCCGACCGCGGTCTCGGACCGCGGCTGCTGTGGTCGGGGTTCGTGGCGCTGATCGCCGCCGACCTGATGCTCGCGCGCGCCGGCGACGCGGGGACCGTGTACGCGGGCGCGGCGCTGTGGGGCCTGCACATGGGACTTACGCAGGGGCTGCTCGCCGCGCTCGTCGCGGCCGCCGCGCCGGCGGACCTCCGCGGGACGGCGTTCGGCGTGTTCAACCTCGTCTGCGGCGTGGCGCTGCTGCTCGCGAGCGGCCTCGCGGGCTGGCTGTGGCAGTACGTCGGGCCCGCGGCGACCTTCTACGCGGGCGCGGGCCTCACCGCCGTCGCGCTCGCCGTGCTGCTGCTCCGGGGCGGCGACGTCGGCAAGCTGGCGACGCCCGCGTAAGATCGTGCCGTCCGCGCACGACCAACGCAGACGACGGCCGCGCGTCGCGCCGCCGCTTTCATGGAGCCGCCGATGACCGACGCCGTTTCGACCGCCCCCGCCGCCGCGCCGGCCGCCGGCACGCTCTACTACCGGCACGCGCTGGCGGTGCGCGTGATGCACTGGGTCAACGTCGTGTGCCTCACGATCCTGCTGATGAGCGGCCTGCAGATCTTCAACGCGCACCCGGCGCTCTACTGGGGCAAGTCGTCGTACACCGGCGCGCCGCCGCTGCTGCAGATCGGGGTCAGGGAGCAGGTCGCCGGCGAGAAGGGCGACGAGGGCATGGTGGGCGTCACGCGCGTGTTCGGCCGCGAATTCGACACCACCGGCGTGCTCGGCCTGTCGCGCGACGACGACGGCCTGCATGCGCAGGCGTTTCCCGGCTGGATCGCGATTCCCGCGCATCAATGGCTGTCGATGGCGCGCTCGTGGCATTTCTTCTTCGCCTGGCTCTTCGTCGTCAACGGCCTCTGCTATCTCGCGTACTCGCTCTGGAGCCGCCACCTCGCGCGCGATCTCGTCCCCACCGGCGGCGAGCTCCGCACCATCGGCCAGTCGATCCGCGATCACCTGCGCTTCCGGCACGAGACCGGCGAGGCCGCGAAGCGCTACAACGTGCTGCAGAAGCTCGCCTACCTCGCCGTGATCTTCGTGCTGCTGCCGCTGATCGTGCTGATGGGTCTCGCGATGTCGCCGCGCGCGGATGCCGTCTTCGCCGGCTGGGTCGACATCGTCGGCGGCCGCCAGTCGGCGCGCACGCTCCACTTCGTCGTCGCGTGGCTGATCGTCGGGTTCGTGGCCATCCACGTATTCCAGGTGATCGTCACGGGGCTCTGGAACAACCTGCGCTCGATGATCACCGGCCGCTATCGCGTGCCGCCGGAGGCCCGTCATGAGTGACCCCCGAAGCTCGTCGCGGCGGCGCTTTTTCGCGCGCATCGCCGGCGCCGCCGCAGCGCTGGCGCTCGCCGGCTGCCAGAAGCTTTCGCAAAGCGAATGGTTCCCCAAGGTGCTGGGCGTCGGCGAGCGGCTGTCCGCCGCCGCGGGCGCGGCGGTGGCCGGCCGCAAGGCGATGGCGCAGGAGTTCACCGAGGCGGATCTCTCGCCGTCGTTTCGCAGCAACGGAACGTCGCGGCCGCAGAGCGCCGAGTACGAGGCGCTCGCGGCGGGCAGCTTCGCCGACTATCGGCTCGTCGTCGACGGGCTCGTCGCGCGCCCGGGCCGCTACTCGCTCGCGGACTTGCGCGCGCTCGACGCCCGCACGCAGATCACGCGCCACGATTGCGTCGAAGGCTGGAGCGCGATCGGCAAGTGGAAGGGCGTTCCGCTCGGCAGGCTGCTCGAGGCGGCGCAGCCCGCGGCGCAGGCGCGGTTCGTGGTGTTCCACTGCGCCGACCCGATGGACGACGACGGCACGAGCCCGTACTACGAGAGCGTCGACATGGACGACGCGTGGCATGCGCAGACGATCCTGGCCTACGAGCTCAACGACAAGCCGCTGCCCGTGGAGAACGGCGCGCCGCTGCGCCTGCGCGTCGAGCGGCAGCTCGGATACAAGCACGCGAAATACGTGATGCGCATCGAGCTCGTGGAGAGCTTCGCGACGATCGCGGGCGGCAAGGGCGGCTACTGGGAGGACCAGGGCTACCAGTGGTACGCCGGGATCTGAGGCCGCTTCCTTGGGGCGGGCGGCGGCACTCGCGCGGGCTCCGGTGTCGCCAGGCGTGTCGGCCGGCGCGCGGGACGGTTTTCGAGGGACGGTCAACCCACGACCATCCCTCGAAAACCGCGCGCTTGTCCGACGGCGACACAGTCGCCCGCGCGAGTGCCGCCGCCCGCCCCGCGGGAGCTCGAGCCATATCTCGCGCTAGCGGGTTTCGCACGCTCGCAGGCTTTGCTCGCGGTCACTCGGATCCCGGCTCGCAAGACAACGTACTGCGCAGATGCACGGCTGCCTCGGGGCGGGCGGATGGGCTCGCGTTCGGGCGCCTTTGTCGCCGTCGGCCGGGCGCGCGCGGTTTTTCACCGGGGGGTCGTGGGTTGACCCCCCCTGAAAAACCGTCCCGCGCGCCGCCGACACGCCTGGCGACAACGAAGCCCACGCGAGCCGATCCGCCCGCCACGAGGCAGCACTTCGGCACAGCGCGAAGTGGATGGATATCCGCTAGCTGAACAGCCCATGCAGGAACCACTCGCCGTCGTCGATGCCGTAGCGATGATCGCGATAGAGCCACACCGTTTCGCCGTGCGGCGTTTCCGCGACGAAATAGTCGCGTTTCACGTCGCGGCCATCCCACCAGCCCGATTCGATGCGCTCCGGGCCGTCCTTAAGCACCCACGGCGATTGCTCCAGCAGATGACCCACCGGCTGCGCTTCGGCGAGCAGCCACAGCGGTCGCGGCGCGTCCGGGAGCGGCGCGGCGTTCGCGCTCGCGGGCGTGGCGTCGCGCAACGCGAGCTCCGGCCGATGCTCCGCATGCGGGACGATGCGCGTGACGGCGTCGTCGCCGAGCCGCGCGCGCAGGCGGTCGACGAGCGGAACGATCGCGGCGTCGGCTTCGTCGCCGGGCAGCAGGCCCAGGTTGCGGCCCGCGAGCGGTGCCGTTTCCTCGCTCGTGAGCGTCAGCGCTTCCACCGGCGCCGGCAGCGCCACGCGCGCGAGGCGCTCGCGCAGCACGCCGTTGAGATGCGCCGCCGCGCGCGCCGGCGCGCCCAGCCGAAACGGCACCACCGTGGGCTGCAGTCCGCGCCGCTGCAGATAGTGCTCGTGCGCCAGCGTGAGCGAGAGCTGCACCGCGCCGAGGCCGCGGGCGGTGAGCCACGCGGCGAGCTCGTGCACGACGCGATTGAGCGCGAACGACAGCGCCTCGGCGTCCGCCACCGGCGCCGGCAGCTCGAGGCGGCGCGCGAAGCGCGGCGGCGGCACGAAAGGCACGCGCGGATCGGCGGTGCGCGCGAGCGCGCGGTCGATGATGTCCAGCAGCGCGCTGCCGCACCGGCGCGCAAGCGCATCGCGCGGCAGCGTCGCGGCTTCGCCGAACGTGGTGACGCCGGCGGAGGCGAGCATCTCCAGCGCGGCGGGATCGGCGCCGGTGAGCGCCAGCGGCAACGGCGCGAGCGCCTGCGGCAAGTCGTGCGGCTCGCGGACCAGCGTGCGCCGGCGCGCACGGGCGAGGAGAAGCGCCGCGGTGGGGGTGGGCGCGAACGCGAGCTCGACGCCGTAGCCCTGCGCCCGCACGCCCTGTGACAGCCGCGCGACGAGCCGCCGCAGGCCGCCGAACAGGCGCGCGCTGCCGCCCACCTCGGCGACGATCGCCGAAGGCAGCGCGAGGCTCGTCTGCGGCGTGAACTGCAGCACCCACGTGGCGAGCTGCGCGAGCGCGTCTTCCTCGGCGCCGGGATCGCGGTCGCGCAGCGCGATGTCGGGAGCGAGCGCCAGCGCGCCCGAGATCGCGAGGCCGCGTCGCACGCCGGCCTCGCGGGCCGCGGCGTTCGCCGCCACCACCTGCGGCACGCGGCCGCCGCTGCTCACGACGAAGCGGCGCGCGCTCTCGGCTTCGGTCCACGCGCGGGCGTAGACGTCGAGCGGCAGCGCGGGGAAGAAGAGGGCGGCCCAGAGCATGGCAGGCGCCGGCACGGCGCGAGGGAAGCGCGACGCCGCGCTACGCGGGCGAAGCTGCCGCATTCCAGATCCGCGCCTCCGAGTAGCCGAGCTCGGCGAGCTCGGCCGAGCGCAGATGGGCTTCGTTGGCGCAGAAGAATTCGTCGAGCTGCGGCGGCGCGACGTGGGTGCCGGCGAGCATCGCATGCGCCTGCCCGCGATGATGGATCTGGTGCTGGAACAGATGCGCGAGGAGCCGGGTGAGCGGCTCGTGCAGCACGCCTTCGCGGCGCGTCACCGCCACCGGGAGATCGAGCGTTTCATCGGTGAGACCCACGCAAAGATCGACCAGCCGGCGGTCGACGTCGCGCTGGGCCGCGGCGAGCGCGGCACAGTCGTCGAACGGCTCCTCGGGATCGAAGTAGCGGCGGGCGTCGCGGTTGACCTCGCGGCGCGCGACGGCGCGCTCGAGGGCGTCGACGTAGTACCAGTCGACGGTGACGATGTGATTGAGCGTGGCCTTGAGCGACGGAAAGAAGCTCGTGCGCGGCGCGACGAAATCGGCGTGCGACAGCCGGGCGCACGCGGTGAGCAGCCGATGGTTCGACCAGGCGTTGTTGTAGGCCATCGTGGCGAGATGATGCGGAAGGCGGCCGGCCATGACGATCCTTTCAGTGCGTGGCGGGGGCGCGGCGCCGCGAGGGCAGCCCTGGAAGGCCGGGAGCAGCGCCAGCGCGGACGGCGAGATAACGATCGCTCGGCAGGTCGTGCGCGAGCCTGGCCGGCGACGGCGCCCGGCCGAAGCCGCCGCCGACGTCGAGGACCACGGGCTGCGGCAGCCCGGCGCCGCGGCGCTTCAGCACGCGCACGACCAGCCGGCCCTCGCCCGGCGACAGCGCGAGGCGCAGCGGCGCCGCCGTGGCGCTGCCGTGCTGGCCGGGGCGGCGCCACAGCACACCCCACGTGCCGCCTTCGCGCGCGGCCACCTGCAGCCGCCGCAGCACACGGTCGTCGTGCGCTGCGAGCCACGCGAACGCGGCGCCGCACTCCGGCGCGCGCAGCGCCTGCTCGTACGCCCACAGCGCGTCCTTGGCGTCGCGGCAGCGCACGACGAAAAAACGCGCGAGATCGAGGCCCGCCGCGGCCAGCGCCGGCGCATACGGGCGATGCGGCGGCGCGATCCAGACGACGTCGCGTTTTTGCGTCTGCACCCGCACCAGCGCCGGCAGCGCGAGCCGCAGCTCGCCGATGCCTTCGCGCTCGATGAGCATTTCGGTGAGCGCGCCCTGCGGCCACCCGCGTCCCGGCAGCGCGGCGTCGAGTGCCGCGAAGCCGGACGGCAGCGTGGCGGGCTCGGGCGCGCAATCGTCGCCGCGCCAGATGGCCGGATGGGACAGCAGCGTGGCGAGCGCGGGGTTCATCAGCGGGCCGGTGCGCACGAAACGGGCTTCGCGCTCACCGCGAATGAAAAGCTCACGCGCCTTCCTGCATCGCCTTTTTCATCCGGCGATCCATTTCATCGGGCGCGACGTCCTCGACGTGCGTGGCGACCGTCCACACATGGCCGAACGGATCGGCGAGCGTGCCGCTGCGATCGCCGTAGAACTGGTTCTGCAGGGGCTTTTGTGAAGTGCCGCCGGCGGCGAGGGCGCGCGCGAACGTGGCGTCGACGTCCGGCACGTAGAACAGCAGGCTGACCGGCGTGCCGCCCAGCGTTTGCGGGCTCTTGTGGCCCATCTCCGGCATTTCGTCCGCGAGCATGACGATGCCGCCGCCGATGCGGAGCTCGGCGTGGCCGATGCGCTCGCCCATCGGCAGGCGGAAGATCTCGGTGGCGCCGAACGCGCGCTTGTAGAAATCGATGGCGCTGGCGGCGCCGCGGACGATGAGATACGACGTGACGCCGGCGTAGTCGGCGGGAACGGGATTGACGGCCATCGATGGGCTCCTGGAAAAAGACAACCGGGGAAGATCAGCGCCGCGCGAGCGTCTTGCGCACGACGGCGCCGCCGTCGCCGTCTTCGCGGACGATGGCGAAGCCGGCGGAAAGATAGAGCGGCAGCGGGCCGGTGTGGTTCTCGGCTTCGCCGGCCTCGCCGCGCCGTGCGTAGGCCTCGACCGCGCGGAGGCCGTCGCGCTCGAAGCCCTCGCACGCCGCCGCGAGCAGCCGCCGCGCGACGCCCTGGTGGCGATACGGCTTGGCGACGACGAAGCACGCGATGGCGCCCACGGCGGCCGCTTGCGGGTCGCGTTCCTCGCGCAGCGCGGGGATCCTGACCTTCGGCGTGGCGTTGCACCAGCCGACCGGCTTGTCACCGGCATACGCGAGATAGCCCTGCAATTCGCGGGCGGCGATGAGCGTTGCCACCGCCGCGCGGTTCTCCGCGCCGGTCCAGCGGTTCCACGGCTTGATCTCCGCCGGCGCCCACAGGAAATGGCAATAGCACGACGCCCAGCGCGGGTTGTCGGCGAACGCGTCGCCGTCGAAGAACGCGAAGTAATCGGCGCTCGTCGCCGGCGTGAGCGCGCGGATGGAAAGCTGCGGCGGCTCGCCGTGCGGCGCGGTGATGGGCTGGCCCACGTCACCACCCGCCATTGCGGCGCACGATGCCAACGGCGAGGCCTTCGATGGCGAACGCCGTGTGGCGCGGATCGACGACGATGGGCGCGAAATCCGGGTTCTCCGGCAGGAGCAGGATGTCGCGGCCGCGGCGCTTCAACCGCTTGACGGTGACTTCGTCACCCGACGCGCCCGAGAGACGCGCGACGACGATCTGGCCGGAGCGCGCTTCGGCGGTGCCGTGGACGGCGAGGAGATCGCCGTCGTGGATGCCGGCATCGCGCATCGACAGGCCGGTGACGCGGAGCAGGTAGTCGGCCCGGGGCGAGAAGAGCTCGGGATCGACGCGGTAATGGGCCTCGATGTGCGGGGCGGCGAGCAGCGGCGCGCCGGCGGCCACGCGTCCCACGAGCGGCAGCAGGCCCTGCACGGGCACGCCGGGAAAATGTCGCAGCTTGAGGCCGCGCGACGCGCCTGCCTGGATTTCGAGAACGCCCTTCTTTTCCAGCGCGCGCAGGTGATCCTCGGCGGAGCTCGGCGTGGAAAACCCGAGTCCCCTGGCGATTTCCGCGCGGGTGGGCGGGCGGCCCGACGTTTCGATGTGGCTGCGGATCCAGTCGAGGATCTGCTGCTGCCGTGACGTGAGCGTGGGCGGCGTGTCCGGGAGCCCCTGATCGTGGAAGCGGAAGGGCGTGCGGGGGTTGCCTGGGCGGGGCGGCATGGGGGTGGCCGGTACTGCTGGAGTACCGTATGAATATGCGGTATCTGCAGTATAGCGTCTCGCGCGCGACGGTCAACCCCCGTCCGCGCTGGCGAAAAAAGGCCCGTCGCGAATGCGCGCGGCGGGCCGATGAAGCGGACGCGGGCTAGTTGAGCGTGACCTGGGTGATGCGCGTACCCCAGTTGCCGAGCGCGCCGCGGGTGCCGCCGCAGGTGGCGTCCAGCAGGTAGGCGGCGTACGTGCACGTCTGCCCGATGTACTCGCTCGCGAACCAGATCGTGTTGCCGTCCGACGCCGCCGCGCCGTAGTCGCCCCAGCGCGGGCGCGGCGGAGCGGTCAGCGGCCGATAGCCGGAGAAGCCGTCGGCGGGGCCCGCGCCGGCAGCTGCGACGTGGATGTCGCCGGCGCCGGCCTTCGCGTCGAGCGCGACGTACGCGGCAGTGGGGAAGTAGTCGTTGCCCACCAGCGTGAACGCCATCACGCCGCGCCCGTTGTTGAGCACGCCGATCGCGGGATAGGTGACGTTGTTGCCCTTGAGCGCGACGAGCCCCTGCTGCACCACCTTGCCCGCGCCGGGATTCAGCACGAAGTAGGCGATGCCTGCCCGCGTGACCTGAGCGCCGTTCGCGCCGACGTCGCCGGTGACGTTCACGCCGGTGTCGAGCGCGCCCCACAGCCTGCCGTTGGCGTAGGTGACTTGCTGCATCCGCGAGTCGTTGCTGTCGAGCCGGTAGATCGCGTTGTTGGCGCGGCCCGTCGCGCCGGCGATGGCGGAGAAGCAGTTCGTTGCCGTGTCGGCGAGGCAGCTCCGCAGCGGCGTGTCACCCGCCTTCTGGTTCGACGACGGCGGCACGCCGTAGCCGATCGTCGTGACCGCCTTGATGTCGAGCGAGAGCGCCGGCGTGGCGGTATCGAGCGACTGCGTGTTGCCGAGGCCCCACACCAGGATCTGGTTCGACTCGCCCGAATCTTCGAACACCGCGAGCGAGCTCATCAGGTATTCGGTGCCGCCGTTTTCGGTCGCGTACGACGTGCCCGGCGATTGCGCGGGCCACACCGTGAAGCCGGGGAACGGAATGTCCGGATCGCCGGTGTTGATCAGCACCACGGGCACCGAGGCCGCGAGGCTCGCCAGCGCGTGCTTGCCGAGCGCATAGATCTGCGCGCCGTAGAAGCCGCCGCCGAACACCGAGAACTCGTTGGTGGTGAGGTAGAGGCCGCTCGCGTCGGCGCCGATGTGCGGATAGTCGCCGAGGCAGAAGCCCAGGCTGCACTGGTGGTTCGGCGTGCCTTGCGTGCCGTTGTTCTGCACCGGGAGCTTGTAGACGACCCACGCCCCCGTCGGATCGGCCGTCGCGCTGACGGCGATGTCGAGGTGGTTCGTGCCGCTCAGCACGGCGGTCGTGCCGACGTGATCGAGCGTGAGCACGACGTGAAACCATCGCTGCGTATCCGCGTCGAAGAGGCACACGGGGTCGGTGATCGACGGGCCCCGCTGACCGGCGTTGGGACCGGTGCGGATGATCGCCGGCGCGTAGCCGTAGAACGTGTTGAGGTCGATCGCCCCCGTCTTCGCGTTGCCGGCCGTGTCCCAGACGCGCAGCACGTCGTTGACCGACGAGAGCACGAAGCCGTTGCCGACGCACAGCGCCTGGTCGGGCGGCTCGACCGAGAACTGGTTGCCGCCATTCGCGAAGCGCTGCTGGAAGAAGTTGAGGCCGGCGAAGCTGCGGACCATCTCAGGATTCGATTTCGCCTTGCCCGAGCCGCCGGACTTGCTGCCGCCGCCGTGGGCGCGCGCGATGGACCGGTTCACGAGCTTGCCGCCGTCTTCGAGGGCGTCGTCGCCGCCGTCGCCGCCGTCGGCATCGTCGCCGACGACCGTGGTGTCGATTTCATCGGCGACGGCGCTGTTCGACGGCGGGCCGAACGGGGGCGCGCTCACGGACGTGGTGGATGACGGCTTCAGCGTCATGTTGAATGGCGCCGCCAGGGCCACGCTCGCGATCGCGAACGTGAAGGCGGCTGCGGCGCCGACGACCATGGGTAGGGTCGCGCTGCTGCTTGATTTCATCGGTGAATCCCCCAAGCGATTGGTTGGACGAATCGTCCGATCGGACGATCGCTCCGTTCCGGGAGGAGCGTTCCACAGGAAAAACAGGAACCGATCCCGGCGCGGAGCGCTAATACTACGCGCATTACGTACGTGTAACCCCTCATTCGTACTGACAGCACCGACGCCCGGGCGGGGCACCCCGCCAGCGGCGCGCGTTCGGCGCCCGAAAAGCAACGGGCCGGCGAAATGCCGGCCCGTTGCGTTGCTGCAGAAAAACGTGCGGCTACTTCTTCACGTCGACGCCGATCAGCTGTGCCTCGTCGGTGCCGCTCTTGTTGTCGAGCGTGATCACCATGATGCCCTTCGCCGGCGTCAGCGCCCATTCCGCGGAGTTGATCGAAATGACGTTCGTCGAGTCGGTGGCTCCCGGCGCGACCGTGGCGAAACCGCCCTGGCTGATGGCGCTCGCCCAGACGTTGTACTTCGCCGAGCCGCTGACTTGCTTACTGCCGCCGTTGATGAGATCGAAGCTCGCCGCGTGATACGTGATGCGCGGATTCGCCGCCGACAGGCAGGGCTCGCCGGCGCGGCAAAGCCGCGACGAGAGCACCGGCAGCAGCGCCGTCGAGCTGTCGGTCGGCGCCGTGGCCAGGAAGTCGACGGCCGCACCCGCGGAACGGGTGCTGAACACGAACGCGCCCATCCGGCCGTTGAACGTCCCGGTCTGCACCGCACCCTGATCGACGCCGACGACGATGTAGTCGTCCACGCCGTCACCATCGACGTCCACGTAGATGTCGAACTCGTTCGTCGACGCATTGGACCAGCGGTCGTACGTGTTGACCGCGAAGACCACGAGCTGGCTCGTGGCGGTGAACGGGAAGGACTGCACCCCGATCGCGCGCACGTCGTTCGACACCTTGCCCTTGACCTTCTTGTCCTCGATGCCCCACGCGTAGAAGTCCGCGTCACCGGCGATGGCGCCGTTCTTGTTGGTGACGACCGCGACAGCGGAGGGATCGGTGCCCCTGAACTCGCCGTTGCCGATGGACGTCGACACGCTGGCGCTCGCGCGCGGCACGAAGTAGTAGGGCACCCGCAGCGTCACCCCGGCGTTGTCCGTGGCCGTGGCCGGCGTGAACTGCACCAGACCTCCGACCTCGACGAACGACAACCCCGCCCCGTTGGACGGGCCGACGCCGCCGACCGGCACCTTCAGCGTCACCGCGACGTCGCTCTCGCCGTTGGCCGGCACGGTCACCGACGCCTTGTCGAAGGTCACCGTATGCGCTGCGCCCTGCGGCACGGCCTGCGCGACGTTGAACTTCGCCGGCGTGGAGCCGTTGTTGCGGAGCTTGATCGTCTTCGTGTTCGAGAAGTCGTTCTTCATCTCCTCGAAGCCGAAGTTGACCGACACCGCGAACTTCTCGCCGTTGGCGCGCGCCACGACCTGCGAGGCCGTCGACTTCGCCGGTTGCACGAGACCCGTGCCGCCGCGGCTCGTCGCGTAACCGACCACGCCGGACGGCAGCCCGGTGTTGACGATCGACGCCTTGATGTCTTCGACGCTCCAGGTCGGATGCGCCTGGCGCGTGAGCGCTGCGACACCTGCGACGTGCGGCGAAGCCATCGACGTGCCGGAGAGGATCAGCGCGCCGTTGCCGGAGCCGTTCTGCGTCGAGATGATGCTGACGCCCGGGCCCGTGATGTCGGGCTTGAGCGCGCTGTCACCGGTACGCGGACCGCGCGACGAGAAGCTCGCGAAGCTCGCGAATCCAGGATTCGCGATCAGCGCAGGCGTGACGAGGGCGCCGAGCCCGTTGGCGGCACTCAGCTTCCCGCCGTCGGAGGATCGGTTCGTCGACGGGCCGCGCACGCCCAGGAACGGGATCGTGACGAGGTACGGGACGCCGGTGTCCGGATTCGACGTGATGGGGCCTTCGAACGGGGGCAGCGTGCCGTCCGTATTTACCATCACGACCGCCATTGCGCCGGCCTGCTGGCCGTAAATTGCCTTGGCGACGCGCGCGCAGGTACCGCGATTGACGACCGCGATCGTGTTCGGCGGCAAAGGCCCGCCGAACGCGGCGACGCTGCAGCCGATCGACTCGTCCTCGAGCGTGGCGGGGTTGTTGGTGATCACCTTGACCGTGTAGGACAACGGTCCCGGGAATGCATACCCGTTGGCGTTGATTGCCGTCATCGTCACGCCGTTCGCCAGCGCGATCGTCGCGCCGGGGAATGTCTGCGTGGGGTCCATCGCCGCGGTCGAGATTGCACCTGCTGCGGTGCCCGGCGAGCCGGTGATGTATTGGTTCGGCCCGTTGTTGCCGGCCGACGTCACGACGATCACGCCAGCCTTGGCCGCATTCGTCGTTGCCTCTGCGGAAGGGTCGTCGGTTGAGCCGAACGGAGAGCCCAGCGACATGTTGATGACGTCCATGTCGTTGTCCACCGCCCATTCGATGCCGTCCACCGTGGCGTCGGTCGAGCCGCCGCAGCCGAACACGCGGACCGCGTAGAGATCGGCCTTGGGCGCGACGCCGGGTCCGATGATCCACTGGTTGTCGGTGAACGTCGTGGCGTTGTACGTGCCGCCGTAGGTGGTGCCGGCCGCCGTGACGCCCGAGCCCGCCGCCGTGCCCGCCACATGCGAGCCGTGGTCGTTGCAGTCGAGCGGATTGGGATCGGGGTGCGGCACCGGCTGGTAGGTGTCGCTGGCGGGGTCGGCGTCGTAGCTGTCGCCGACGAGGTCGATGCCGCCCTTGACGCGGGGCGCGGCGGGTCCGAACCAGGCCGGGTTGGCCGCGGACGTTTCCGCCGCGTGCGCCGCCGTGTACGCGGCGATCGTGCCGGGACCGCCGAAGTTCGCGTGCGTGTAGTCGATACCGGTGTCGATGATGGCGATCTTGACGCCTTCGCCGCGCAGGCCGAGGGACTGCCAGACGCCGGGCGCGCCGATCAGCGGCACGCCGTGGATGTTGGTGGGACGCACGAGCTGCAGCGGCCGAACCGCCGCGACGCCTGCCACGGCCGCGAGCTGGTCGACCTTGCTGGCGGGCATCCGGACCTTGAGACCGTTGTAGGCCGCCTGGTAATCGCCGAGCACCGTGCCGCCGAGGGCCGCGATGGTGCCGCGCAGGCCGTTCTGCGCGCCGCGCAGCCGTGCCTTGATCGCATCCTTTTCCGCCTTGGTGAGCTTGCGGCCCGCGTTGCCCTGCGCCACGGCAACGGGGTCGCCGGTGAGCTGGACCATGACGGTGACATTCTGGTTGCCCACGCCGAGCGGCACCCATTTGGGCGTGACGGCTTCGGGCGTTGCCGCGACTTCGGGCCGTACGGCGCCCACGTTCGTGACCGCGATCGCGCCCAGGACGAGCGTGAGCGCAGCGATTCCGCGCCTTGCATGGTGATGCATTGAGTTCCCCCAGAGGATTCGACTACGAGGACAGCCGGCCGGTCGGGCCGCCTGCTTCACAGGCACTTCAGCGCGTCGGTCGGACGAGCTGAGTGGCGGCGATCTTGGAGGTGAAACCCGTAGGGGTCAATGAAGGTTTCCCGTACGTGAAATTCCCGAACGGGCGACGTCGGCCCAGCCGCCGCTGGCCTGCGACGCCACGCATGCCTCGATGAATGCCATCGTGTGCGCGGCTTCGGCGATGTTCGGGTACGCGACCGCCGGCGCCGGGGCGCCGAGGAGGCGCGCAGCCCGCTCGTGCGCGAGGTCGCCGTAGACGTTCGCGAACGCCTCGCGCAATCCCTCCGGGTGGCCGCGGGGAAAGCGGCCGGACGCCAGGATGTCGGCCGGAAGGCCCGGGTCGCCGCGGCCGATGACGCGCATCGCCTCGCCCTGCAGGGCCAGCCTGAGGTAGCTCGCCTCGCGATGCGACCAGTCGAGCATCCCCTTCTCGCCATAGATGCGAAGCCGGATGTCGTTCTCGCTGCCGGCCGCCGCCTGCGTCACGTTCATCGTGCCCCGCACGCCGCCGTCGAACTCGACCAGCGCCGAGACGTAGTCGATCACCTTGCGATCGGGCATCACGGCGCGCACGTCGGCCACCACGCGGCGGATCTCGCGATCGATGGCGAACGACGCGAGGTGCTGCGCGTGACAGCCGATCGAGCTCATCACGAGCGCCAGTCCGCTGCGGTCGGGATCGAGCAGCCACCGGAGACGGTTGTTCTTCGGCGCGTCCTCGAGGCGCACCGCGAGGCCGTTCTGGATGTACTCGATCTGGACGAAGCGCACGGCGCCGATCGCGCCGGCATTGACGAGGCCCCGGGCGTGCCGCGTCATCGGATAGGCGGAGTAGGCATGCGCCACGGCGAAGAGCCGCTCGTTGGCCTTCGCCCGCGCGACGAGATCGAGCGCCTCGGCGTGCGTGAGGCTCACCGGCTTGTCGCCGATGACGTCGAGCTTCGCGTCGAGCGCGCGCGCGGCGTGCGGGTAGTGCGTGTCGTTCGGCGTCATGATCGCGACGGCCTCGATGCCGTCGGGACGGCCGCGCTCCTTCTCGATCATTTCCGCGACGTCGCCGTAGCTTCGCGAAGCGTCGACGCCGAGCACCGGCCCTGCCGCGCGCGAGCGCGCCGGGTCGCTGGAAAAGACCCCGGCGCTCACCTTCCACCAGCCGTCGAGCTCGGCCGCGCTTCGGTGCATCTCGCCGATCCACGCGCCCGGGCCGCCGCCGATCACGCCGAGCCGCAGCGGGCGTCCCAATCGTTGCCGCAATTCATGCATTCGTTCCGCTCCTTGGAAGATCAGATGCCGCGCGCCCAGAATTCGCAGAAGCGCTCGATGTTGCCCGGCAGATATTGCGCGTAGCCCGACCAGCCCTCGTACTTGGGCAGCTTCAGCGTCCGCATCGCCTCGTCGAAGCACTTGCCCTGGCTCGCGAGCTCGCGCGTCGCGTTCGACAGGTCGGTCAGGTACTCCTTGACGGCGCGCACGTCGTCCTTCGTTCCCATGCGTCCGCCGGGGCCCGGATGGCCCGGAATGAGCGTGGTCCAGTCGAGCGCCAGCACGCGGTCGATCGACGCGAACCAGTCGGGCAGGTAGCCGTCCGCCATGTCGCGGAACATCACCGCCTGCACTGGAACGAAATCGACCGCGAACAGTATCTTCTCCTTCGGCAGCAGGACGACGATCGAGTCGTCGGAATGGTTGCGCCCCACGTAGATCAGGTCGACGCGCGTGCCGCCGAGCTCGAGCGTGCTCCGCTCGTCCACCACCATGTCCGGCATCACGACGTCCGGCGACTTCAACACCTCGAGCCGCGCCCGCGCGTTGCGATGCGCGACGACGGCGGCGCCGGCATCCTTGAACGGCTTGCCGCCGGCGCTGTGGTCGTAGTGGTGGTGGCTGTAGATCAGGTAGCGGATCGGCGCCGGCGTGATCCGGCGGATCTCCGCGAGATAGGCTTCCGCCGCCTGCGGCCGCTGGAACGCGATGGGATCGGTGGCGATGACGCCGGCCGGCGTCACGACGAACATCGATTGCGCCCCGCCGTAGCGGAAGACGTAGACGTTGTCGGCGACCCTGGTCGTGGCGTAGGCGGGCGCCGGCGCGGTCGCGGGTGCGGCGGCAGGCGGCGGCGACGCGGCGGGCGCCGGCGTGGGCGATGGCGCCTGGGCCGAGGCGCCTAGCGACCACGCCCAGGTCAGCAGCACGACGTGGAACTCGAGCCACAACGCGAATCGTTTCATGCCCTGCTCCGGCGGCTGCGGGGGAGCCATTATCTACGAAGCGTGCGCCGGCCGGCCGCGCGGCCGGGGGAAGCCGCCCGAGGCGCCACCGCGACTTGACGCCGTCGAGGGAATGGGCGTCTGATGGCGCCTTCCGTCCACCTCTCGCAAGGAGACGCATCATGGCCCGCAAAGCCCCCGCCGCACCCACCGCCAAGGCCGCCCCGAAACGCAAGGCGCGCAAGCGCACGAGCGCCCCGAAGGCGGCGAAGGCGCCCGCCAGCGCGTTCTCCGGCTTTGCCGCGCCGCAGATGCCGGATTTCGGCGACATGGGCAAGATGGCCAAGATGGCGAAGATGATGACGCCGGAGCAGGCGATCGAGCTCTACAAGACGAACGCGAAGATGGCGCTCGACATCATCAACGCCGCCATCGACACCACCGCCAAGCTCCGCAAGAAGCAGTTCGAGGGCGAGGAGGAGGCGCGCGCGTTCCAGAAGAAGCACGTGCGCTCGGTGGGGGAAGCCAACGACCCGCAGTCGCTGATGGCCGCGTCGCAGGGCGCCGCCAAGGAAGCGATGGAGAAGTCGATGCACTACTGGGGCGAGATGTTCGAGCTCATCGTGGAGATGCAGAAACGCATTTTCACGCTGCTGGACGAGCAGATGGCCGGCGTGCCGGGCGTCAAGGAAGCGAAGGCCGCGATGGCGATGATGCCGGACCTGCGGCAGATGCAGAACGTCGTGTCGGCGATGCAGGGCGTCGTGACGTCCGGCGGCTCGGCCTTCGAGACGATGCAGCGCGTGATGGGCGATTTCGCGAAGATGGCAGGCGGCATGCGCCGCTGACGCCTCGCGCGTCGCGCCGCACCCGGGGCCGGCGCCGGTTTGGCGCCGGCCTCGCCGTTTCTAGAGGTCGGCGCCTTGCGCGCGGAGGTAGCGCATAAGGTCGTCGAAGCTGACGCGGCCGGTGCGTGCGGCGTCGATGCGGTCGAAGTTCCTGACGACGAAGCCCAGGCCGCCGGCGCGCGCCTGCTCGCGCGTCAGCGTCCCCGCGCGGTCGACGTCGGCGGCGTCGAAGCTCGCGAAGAGCTTGCGCTCGACCTGCGTGCGGAGATCGACGCCGGCGGCCGGCGGACGCGGCGCCGCCTTGCGCAGCGTCGGCGGCACCCAGGGATCGAGCATCGGCGTCTCGAGCACCGTCGCGGCGGCGCCGCCTGCGGTGCCCGCGACGGCGAGGGCGAGGAGTGTGATTCGTGCGGATCGAATGTTCATCGTGAGCCTCCGCCGCCGTCAGGGCGCCGTCGCCGCGCGATAGAGCGTGCGCAGGTCGGCCTTTTCGAGGGGACGCGAAACGTCGTCGAGGTATGTCATGTGGCCGCCGTCGTAGTTGCGGACCTGGATGGCCGTGACGTTGCCGATGCGGGACAGGTCGAGCGCGGTCTGGAAATACGGCGTGGCGAGGTCATGGAAGCCGTTCAGCGACAGCACCTTGAGCCGTGGATTCAGGGCCAGCGCCGAGGCGAGGTCGGGGACCACGTCGGGCAGGGCCTGGCCGTCGTGCGAGAAGTCCCAGAAGTTGATCGCGTTGCCGAGCGTCACGTACGGTGTGACCGCCGAGTACTTGAGATCGTCGCGCAGGTAGTTCTGAATGGCGTTGGCGAAGGAGAACGCGACCAGCGTGTCCGAGGGGTCGCCCTGGCTCGCGAGCGGGCTGCCGACCGGCGCTGCGATGCGCCCGTCGTAGCGGCCGATCAGCGTGCCCGGCATCAGCTGCTTCTGGAACGTGCCGGGATCGAGGTTGAAGCGCGATCGCCACAGGCTCCGGGGAATGCCGGTGTACCCGAAGAGCGTGTCGACCACGCCGGCGTCGGGCAGCGTGTGCGTGCCGAGCCAGGTGTTCACCGCGGGGGCATACGTGGCGATGCTGAAGTTCTGCACGTCGGTGCGGAACGTGCCGAGATCCGTGAGCTGGGCGAGACGGAAATACGCGGCGGTGCTCGCGTAGGTCGGCAGGTAGCCCGAGCAGCTCACCGTCTCCGCGATCACGCCGCAGTTGGCGCTGTAGTTCAGCACCGCCGACTGCAGCACCACGCCGGCGAGCGGCGTCCCGCCCATTTCCATCAGGTTGGCGAGGACCGCGCTTCGCGTCGTGCCGTAGGACTCTCCGAACAGGAAGAGCGGTGACGCGCCGCGGCCGTTGGCCTCGACGTAGCGCAGGATGAAGCTGCGAAACGCGGCCGCGTCCTGGTCTACGCCCCAGTAGGTCCGGTTGTTGGCCGGCGCGATCGCCTGCGACAGCCCGGTGCCGATGGCGTCCACGAACACGAGGTCGGACACGTCGAGCAGGCTCTCGTCGTTGTCGACGAGCGCGAATGGCCGCGGCAGCGACGTGCCGGGCACGCCCGTCGCGAGGCGCCGCGGACCGAACGATCCGAGATGCAGCCACACCGACGCCGATCCCGGTCCGCCGTTGTAGAAGAACGTCACCGGGCGCGTCGCCGCGTCCTTGCCCTGCGCTGTGTACGCCACGTAGAAGAAGGCCGCCTGCGGCTGGCCGTTGTGCGGATCCCGGGCGACGAGATGTCCCGCGGTGGCCGTGTAGGGCACGGTCGTGCCGTTGAGCGTGATCGCGTGCGACGTGACCGCGGCGCCGTCGGCGGCGCTCGCGAGGGCCGCGCCGGGCTGCGTCGAGTACGAGGTCGCATCGGCGAACGCGACGTCGGCGGCGGCGGACGTGGGCCGTGGCGCGCACATCACCACGGCGTCGGGGCCGTAGCCTTCGGGGACCCACCCGCGCGCGGTCATGGTCGCCCGCACCGGGAGCGACAGCATGTAGCGATGGTTGGCGTCGCTGCGGTTGTCGTAGACGCGATACACCGGGTCGGTGGCCGCGGGGCACGTGCCCGTGGCCCGGTCCGGTGCCGCGACGTAGAAGACCGCGGGGGACTCGAACTGCCATTGCGTCGGGAACCTGGTCCGCACGGCGTCGCATTCGTCGGCGAACGCGCTGTAGAAGTGCGAGTCGAGCCCCGCTTCGGGCCGCCCGTAGAAGCGGCAGACGGGCTGTGCCGCCGCCGGCGCCGCCGCTGCCGTCGTCCATGCGAGGAACGTCACGCCGGTGCGCGCCCACCCCCGCAGCGTGCCGTCGTCGAGGAGCGCCTGCTCCTGCGGCGACGCCGTGATGAAATAGTGGTCGACGTCGCTGCGGTAGTACTCGACGACGGTGGCGTTGGGCGCGGCGGCGAGCGCGGGGGCGGGCAACCCCGCGGCGAGCGCCAGCGCGAAGGGCAGGATCAGCGGACGAAGTGCGTTCATCGTTTCCGTGGGAACACCGGTGCCTGGGGCCTCCCCGCACTCGTCTCCGGCGTCCCGTCTCATGTGCGGCGCAAAGCGCCGGCGCTGCGGCGGCACCCCCAGTCGCACCCCGCGGCGCGCCCGGATTGTAGCGGATAACACGCGACGCGCGTTACGGTGGGCCGGCGCGTGCGTCGTTCGCCACCGGCGGCGTCAGCCGTCGTCCTACATTGGGGTGGGCGAGCCACCGCTTGCGGGCGCGGGAGTATGGTCCCAAGATCCTGCCATTGGCGACAGGCGGCGCGATGACGGCAGGGATCGATCCAAAGCTCTACCAGTTGATGGCCGAGCAGGTGCAGGACTACGCCATTTTTCTGCTGGACGTGAACGGCAGGGTCGCGAGCTGGAACGCGGGTGCGCGCACGATCAAGCAGTATGACGCCCACGAGGTGATCGGGCGTCACTTCAGCCTGTTCTACACACCCTCGGACACCGAGCGCAACTGGCCGGAGTTCGAGCTCAACCGCGCCAAGCTCGAAGGCCGGTTCGAGGACGAGGGCTGGCGGGTCCGCAAGGACGGCTCGCGCTTCTGGGCCAACGTGGTCATCACGGCGCTCCGCGGCGAGGACGGCCAGCTCCTGGCGTTCTCGAAGATCACGCGCGACCTCACGGCGCGCAAGCAGCAGGAGGAAGCGCTGCGCGAGAGCGAGGAGCGGTTCCGGCTGCTCGTCGACGGCGTCCAGGACTACGCGATCTACCTGCTGGACCGCGACGGCATCGTCATCAGCTGGAACTCCGGGGCCCGCCGCATCAAGGGCTATGACGCCAGCGAGGTCATCGGCTCCCACTTCTCCAAGTTCTACACCGCCGAGGACATCGAGGCCGGCAAACCCTGGAGCGAGCTCGCGCTCGCGCGGCAGGACGGCCGCGCGGAGGACGAAGGATGGCGGGTCCACAAGGATGGGTCGCGTTTCTGGGCCCGCGTCGTGGTGACGGCGCTCTACGACAGCGACGGGACCCTGCGCGGCTACGCGAAGGTGACGCAGGACCTGACCCAGCAGCGCCACACGCAGGCGCTCGAAGCTTCCACCAAGGAGCTCAACGACTTCATCGCGATTCTCGCCCACGAGCTCCGCAACCCGCTGGCGCCCATCCGTCACGCGGTGCAGCTGATCGAGATGGCGCGCGCGGACGAGCCCGCGCGCCGCCTGGCGCTGGGCGTGATCGACCGCCAGAGCATCCAGCTCGCCCGGATCGTCGACGACCTCCTCGACGTCAGCAGGATCACGCGTGGCAAGCTGTCGCTGCAGATCGGCCGCACCGACATCGCGTCGATCGTCGGCCGCGCGATCGAGACGGTGCGTCCGGCGATGGAAGCAGCCAGGCACACGCTGGCGGTCGACATGCCCTCGAAGCCCATCCCGCTCGACGGCGACGAGCTTCGCCTGACGCAGGCGGTCGTGAATCTCCTCGCCAATGCCGCGCGCTACACCAATCCGGGTGGGTCGATTACCGTCCGCGGTTACGCGAGCGGCACCGGGCCGGGCGCGAGCGCCGTGGTGGAGATCCGCGACAACGGGCGGGGTATCGACCCGGAGTTCCTGCATCTGATCTTCAGCATGTTCGTCCAGGGCAAGGATCCGCTGAAACGCGCGTCGAGCGGTCTCGGCGTTGGCCTGGCGCTCGCCCGGGGAATCGTGGAGCTCCACCACGGCACGGTGACGGCGTTCAGCGAAGGCATCGGCAAGGGGGCGAAATTCGAGCTCCGCGTGCCGCTCGCTGATACGGCCGCGGCCGCGCCCGCGCGGCCCGCGGAGGCGCGGCTCGCGGCTCGATTCCAGTCGCCGTCGAAGCGCGTGCTCGTCGTGGACGACAACGTCGACGCGGCCCTCGTGCTCGAGTCGCTGCTGCGGGGCCACGGCCACGAGGTCGTCGCCGTCCACAACGGCGTCGACGCGATCGCGACCTTCGATTCGTTGCGGCCCGACGTCGTTTTGCTGGACCTCAACATGCCCGGGATGAGCGGCTTCGAGGTCGCGCGGCGAATGCGCGAGCGCAGTCGCACGCCGCCGCCATTCATCGTGGCCGTCACGGGCTGGGGCAAGGCGGAGGACGAGACGCGCTCGCGCGACGCCGGCTTCGACATGCACCTGCTGAAGCCGGTGCTCGAGGGGAAGCTTCTCGATGCGCTGGACGCCGCCGTGACCGTGACCTGACGCCACGCGAAGCGTCGCGAGGAGAACGACCGTGAAGCTGTGGCATCTGCAGGGGCGCCTGGACGAGGGGCCGTGGCACACCACGCAGGACAAGGTCGTCGGCTTCATCGTCCGCGCGAATGACGAGGAGCAGGCGAGGCGCCTCGCCCGCGACGAGGCCGGCGGCGAGGACGGCTACGTGTGGATCGAGGACAAGTTCAGCACGTGCACGGAATTGCTCGCGGACGGTGACGCGCGGGTCCTGATGGCCAACCTGGCGGGACCGCAGGCCGACGGTTTCGATGTGAAGACACAGGACGCGACGATCCGGAAGTGACGGGACTCGGGTGGTGCCCGGGGCCGGACTCGAACCGGCAAGGCCTCGCGGCCGAGGAATTTTAAGTCCCTTGTGTTTACCAGTTTCACCACCCGGGCGGGCGCGTGATTATCGCTTGGCCGGCCGCAGCCGCAAATGGATGTTTTTCTCGGTGGTGAAACGCAGCAGCTCCTCGAGGCACTCCTCGCGCCCGAAGCCCGAGCGCTTGACGCCGCCGAACGGCGCGCCGAGGAAATGCTTGCCGACCTCGTTGATCCAGACGTAACCCGCCTCGACCGCCTTGGCGGTCCGGTGCGCGGTGGAGAGGTCCTGCGTCCAGATCGAACAGGTGAGCCCGTAATCGACGGCGTTGACCGCCGCCAGCATGTGCGCTTCGTCGGACCACCGGAGGATCGCGAGGACCGGCCCGAAGATCTCCTCCTGCGCGACGCGCATGTCGGGTGTGACGTCGGCGAAGACCGTAGGCTCGACGAACCAGCCGCCGGCGAGTGCGGGGTTGGCGGGACGTCCTCCACCGCACAGCAGGCGCGCCCCGTCGCGCTTGGCGGAGTCGATATGTCCGAGCACGCGGTCCATCTGCGCGGCGCTGACGATCGCACCCATGGTGGTCGCCGGATCCGTGGCGATGCCGGGGACGAACGCGCCGATGCGCGCCTTCACGCGCTCCAGCACGGCCTCGTAGATCTTGTGATGGACGAACGCCCGGCTCGTCGAGCCGCACGACTGGCCGCACCAGGTGAAGTTCATGCCGCCGATCACCGCGCCGGCGACGTCGTCCGGATCCGCGTCGGGATAGGCGATCAGCGCGTTCTTGCCGCCGAGCTCCAGCAGCAGCGGCTTCACCGTCTCGCTCGCGGCGCGCATCACCGCGCGGCCGGCGGCGACGCTGCCGATGATCGCCACCATCGCGACGTCGCGGTGGCCGGCCAGCGCCGCGCCGGTGGCGCGATCGCCGGGCACGACGTTGAACACGCCGGCCGGGAGCAGGCCGTCCATCAATTCGGCGAGTCGCAGCGCGGAAAGCGGCGCCTGGTCGGGCGGCTTGACGATCACCGCGTTGCCGGCGGCCAGCGGGGCAGCGGATTTGCCGGCTGCGAACATGAACGGATGATTGAACGGCACGATGCGCGCGACGACGCCGACCGGCTCTCGGACCGAGAAGTTCACGACGTCAGGACCCATCGGAATGGACGCGCCCTTCATCTCGGTGACGAGCCCCGCGAAGAACTCGAGCTGGGCCGCCGCGACCATCGCATCGCTCGTCATCTCGTGCACGGGGTTGCCGCAGTTGGCGGCGTCGATCATCGCGAGCTCGCCCGCATGCCGGCGCAGGATCTCGGCGACGCGCCGCAGGATGCGCGCGCGCTCCAGCGGCGCCACGTCGCGCCACGCGAGGAAGCCGCGGCGCGCGGCAGCGACGGCGGCATCCACGTCGTCCGCGCCGGCGCACGCGACCGCGCCGAGCGAGCCGCCGGTGCTGGGATTCAGCGTCTCCGCCATCGTGCCGCCGCGTGGCGCGTGCCAGGCGCCGCCGTAGTAGAGCGTGCGCTGGACCGGCAGCGTGAGCGCCGCGGCGGGCGTTGCGTTCGAAGGTGAGGTCATCGGGAATGGCGGCCGAAACGGCCGATGAGCGTGTTGAGGCCGATGGCGAGCACGAACAGCACGATCAGCAGCGCGTACATGCGCGGCATGTCGAACGTCGAGTACGCCTGGATGATCAGGAAGCCGATGCCGCGGTTCGACAGCTTCGTCTCCGCGAGGAGCGTGCCGATGATCGCGACGCCGAGGCCGAGGCGCACGCCGGTCAGCACCGGCGCGCGCATGGCGGGCAGATAGATCTTGGTGACCATCTGCCACGGCCGCGCGCGGAAGGACCGCCCCACGCGGATCAGGACGCGATCGATGCCGCGCATGCCCGCGGCGGCGCTGATGGCGATGGGAAAGAAGCAGGAGATCGCGGCCATTGCCATCTTCGAGCCCGCGCCCACGCCGAACCACATGATCATCACGGGGAAGAAGATGATCTTCGGCGTCGGGCCGAGGTAATGCAGCAGCGCTTCGTAGGCGCCGGCGACGAAGCGGTTGGCGCCGATCGCGATGCCCGCGGCGAGCCCGCACACGCCGCCGATCGCGAGGCCGACGCCGATCTCGCCGGCGGTCGCCGCGAGGTTCGTGTAGAACTCCGGGTTGCCGAGCAGGCGCACCAGCGCGCGCGCGATGGCGGCGAGCGACGGCACGACGTCGCGGAAGAGCCATCCGGACGCGGCCAGCGCCTCCCATCCGAGCAGCACCACGGCGACGATGGCGCCGCGCAGCAGCCACACCTGCCGGGTGTCCGATGACGGGGTTCCCGCGCTCATGCGGACCGCTGCGCCCAGCGCTCGAGGCGCTCGGTGACGACGAAGAAGACGACGCTCACCAGCACGACGAAGAAGATCGCCGCGTAGGTGGCGGGCAGGTCGTAGCGCTCGGCGAGGTCGTTGATCAGCTGGCCCAGGCCGCCGAAGTTGATCAGGAACTCGACGCCGACGATGTTGATCATGGCGAAGATGAGCCCGAGCCGCAGGCCGACGAAGATCGACGGCAGCGCGGACGGCAGCAGGATCATGCGGAATTGCTGCGCGGGCGTGAGCCGGAAGCTGCGGCCGACGTCGAGCAGCACGCGCCGCGTGCCGGCCAGGCCCTCGACCGTCTTCAGGATCACCGCCGAGAGCCCGGCGGCGAAGCCGATCGCGACGATCGTCGTGGCGCTGCGGCCGAAGATGACCAGAAACAGCGGGTACATGAGGACGATCGGCGCCGCCGCGAGAGCCGCGACCCACGTCTCGCACGCGCGGCGCAGCAGGCGATAGCGATAGAGCAGCGCGCCGAGGCCCACGCCGAAGACCGCGAGCAGCAGCGCCGCCCACATGACCTCCTGCGTCGTCTGCCAGAAGCGGTGGAGGACGTTCTCCTCGACGATGACGCGCGGGAACGCCGCGAGAATCGCCGAGGGGAGCGGCACGACGAAGCCGTTGATGACGCCCGCGCGGATCAGCGCCTCGACCAGGACGACGCCGGCGAGCACCGTGCCTGCGCCGGCCGCGTGGGCCGCCATCCGGGAGCGCGCGGTAGCGGGCGTCTCGCTCACGAGCGCGGTCCCGCGGCGCGCGCCTGCGCCTCGTCGGCCTCGAGCCCGCGCGTCGCTTCCTCGCGGAGGTCGTGCCAGATCTCGGCGACGTAGCGGCCGAAGCGCTCGCTGCCGACGACGTCGGAGTCGCGCGGATGCGGCAGCTCGATGTCGACGATCCGCTTCAGCCGTCCCGGGCGATAGGTCATCACGAGCACCCGATCGGAGAGCTGCACAGCCTCGGTGAGGTTGTGCGTGATGAGCAGCGTCGTCTGCTTCAGCTGCTGCTGGATCTGCAGCACCTTGTCGCCGAGGATCACGCGCGTCTGCTCGTCCAGCGCCGCGAACGGCTCGTCCATCAGCAGGATCGCCGGCTCAGATGCCAGCGTGCGGGCGATGGAGACGCGCTGGCGCATGCCGCCGGAGAGCTCCGAGGGATGGCGGCGCTCGAAGCCGGACAGGCCGACCAGAGACACGAAATGGCGCGCGCGCGCGAGGCGCTCCTCCTTCTGCATGCCCGCCAGCTCGAGCGGGAACGCGACGTTCTCGAGCACCGTGCGCCACGGGAACGTCGACTCCTCCTGGAACACCATGCCGATGCCGGCGTGCGTGCCGGTGATCCCGGTGCCGGCCACGCGCACGCGGCCCTCGTAGTCGCCGACGAGGCCGCCGATGATGTTGAACAGCGTCGATTTGCCGCAGCCGGAAGGGCCGATCACCGAGACGAACTCTCCGGGGGCCACCGTGAACGACACGTCGTCGATGGCGGTGAACGGACCCTCGGGCGTGACGAAGCGCTTGGAGACGCGCTCGACGTCGAGCAGCGGCGTGGCGGCGGCGGAGGCGGGCGCCGGCGCGGCGACGGTGACCGACGGCTGCATCAGCCGCGGGGGCCGGCCACGCGTGTCAGGCCGGCGGTCATCGCCGGCGTGTAGCCCGGCTGCACGACGACGTCGACGACCGCCACCGCGCCGCCCTCGACGGCGGCGAGAGCGTCGCGAAGCGCCGTGTCGAGCTCGGCGCGGCGCGTGACGGGACCCAGGCGACGGCGCCCTGCGCGCGCGCGAGCCCGGCGAGATCGACCGGCGGGTCGTCGATGCGCTGTCCGATCCACTTGTTCTCGACGGGCCGGCCGCGCATTCGCGCCATGCGCTCCTGGTGCACCTCGTCGTTGTAGAACGACCGGTTGTTGGCGACGACGAGCAGCAGCGGGATGCGATAGTGCACCGCCGTCCACAGCGCGGTGGCGCCCATCAGGAAGTCGCCGTCGCCGCACACGGCGACCGTGAGGCGGCCGCTGCCGCGCAGCGCCAGCGCGGCGCCGACGGTGATGCCGGGCCCGGCGCCGATGCCGCCGCCGCCGTCGGAGCCGAGGTAGTCGAGCGGGTGGCGAAACGGCCAGCTCGCGCCGTTCCACGACAGCGGCAGATGCGCGAGCGAGACGGGCCGGCCGCCGGCTGCGGCCCGCAGCGCGACGGCGATGTCGTCGGTCACAAGCGCGCCGTCGGCGCGCGGCGCGGGCGCGAAGGCGGCGGGGGCCGTCGCAGTCCCGCGCGCGGCCGCATCGCGGGGCGGCAGCGCGGCCGCCAGCGCGCGCACCGCGGCGTCGACATCGGCGGCAATCAGCACGTCGACCGGCGGCAGGCCCTGGTGATCCATGCTCCAGCCGCCGTGCAGCTGATGGTCGAGCGACACGTGGATGACTTTGGCTGACGTCTCGCCGCCCGCGCCGGTGCGCAGCGTGCCGGCGAGATCGACCCAGTCGAGGCTCAGGATGACGTCGGCTGCGGCGATCGCCTGCCCGCCGTCCTGGCCGAGCATCACGCCGGGACCGCCGACGTGCAGCGGATGGTCGGTGGGGAAGGCCGCGCCGACCTTGAGGTCCGTCATCACGCGCGCACCCAGCGCCTCCGCCAGCGCGACGCGCTCGTTCCACGCCGCCGGATCGCGCGAGACGCGCCCGACCAGCAGCAGCGGCGCTGCCGCGGCGCGCAGGTGCGTGGCCGCCGCGTCGACCGCGCCGGCATCGGGCGCGGCGGGCGCAACCGGCAGATAGCGCGTCGTCGCCATGGGCGGGAGGGGCTCGGCAAGCGCCGCTTCCTGCATTTCCGCGTCGAGATTCACGTAGACGGGCGCCTGCGGCGCCGTGGCGGCGAGCCACGCCGCGCGGCAGAGGGACTCGCGGGCCGCCGCCGGCGAGGCCGGCTGGTCGTCCCATTTGACGTAGCCGCGGACGATCGCGCCCTGGTCGCGCGCCGTGTGGATCCAGTCGATCCACGGCCGGCGCTTCGCGGCGTCGACCGGGCCGGTCGCGCCGATCACCACCACCGGCATCCGGTCGCACCACGCGTTGAAGATCGCCATCGTCGCGTGGAAGAGCCCCACGTTGGAATGCACGGCCACGGCCATCGGCTTGCCCGTGACCTTGGCATAGCCCTGCGCGAGCGCGACGGCGTGCTCCTCGTGCAGGCACAGGAGCATCTGCGGATCGCGGTTGCCGAGGAAGTTGACGAGGCTGTCGTGGAGCCCGCGAAAGCTGGCGCCCGGATTGAGCGCGATGTAGGGAAGCCCGAGATCGCGCAGCGTCTGCGCGACGACGTCGCTGCCGAACTGCGCGGTTGCGGCGCGCGCGCCCGCCGGCTGCTCGATGCCCGCTTTGCCGTCGCCGTCCACGCGCCGCCCTTCGTTGCCGCGCTACTTGCGCGGCGGGATCTGGATCAGCTCCGCGAGCTGCTCCTTGGTGAGCTGGGTCGCCGTGTACTTGAGGGTCACGGCGTCCTGCACGATGACGTCGAGACCGGTCAGCTTGTCCGGATCGATGCTGGCGCGGGGAAAGAACTCGTCGCGCGTGCGCTTGGCCATCGGCAGGGAGATGCCGACGAAGTCCGCGTACGTCTTGAGCGCGGCGGGATCGTCCGAGTACATCCAGTCGATCGTCTCGCGGTAGGCCTTCATGTAGCGCTCGATCAGCGGGCGCTTGGCCGCCAGCGTCTGCGTGTTCGTGATGTTGATGCGCACCGTCTGGCCCTTGAACACGGTGGCGTCGTTGCCGCTCGCGATGATGCGGATCTTGCCGTCGTCGAGCTGCTGCAGCCCGAACGGCGGTGCCGACCAGCCGACGTCGATCTGGTTCGACATCACCTGCGTGAGCGTGGGCGCGGGCCCGCCTGTGGCCGTGGGCTTCGCCTTGAGGTCGTACTGCTTCATGAAGGCGGTGACGATGCCGTGCGTCGACGAGCCGTTGGTCGAGTAGGCGATCGTCTTGCCTTCGGTGTCCTTGAGCGACTTGATGGGCGACGGGGCCGGCACGTACCAGAAAAGGTCCGCGGCGCCGGTCGTTTCCGCGCCGATGATCCGCACCGGCGCGTTCTTCGAGTACGCCGACAGCACGCCCATGATGCCCGCGGCGATGCCGATGTCCACGCTGCCGGACAACACGGCCTGCTGCGTCTCGCCGCCGCCCTGCGTGTAGAGGATCTCCAGGACGAGGCCGTTCTTCTTGAAGATTCCCGCGCGCTGGCCGACTTCCGAGACCGACGTGTCCCAATTGCCGCGCTGGCCCACGGCGAGCTTCAGCGTGTCCTCGGCGTGTGCGGCCGTCAGGAAGGCGCCGGCGACGATCGCTGCGAGCGCGCGCCGGACGAGCATGTTGATGCGCATCGATTCCTCCGTTGTATGGATCGTTTTTTCTTCGATCCCAATGATACCGGTTCAGCGCGACCGCGCGGCGGCCGCCTTCCACAGTCCCCACGGCCGCTCGATCTGGCCCTCGTTGACCGTCATCGTCTCCTGCGCCTCGCCGGCCGTCAGGTATTCGACGGGCCCGAGCCGCAGCGAATCGGCGAGGAGCCGCGCGTTGACCTCGGTGTAGATGGCGCGATAGACGGCGAGCTTCAGCGTCGGCGCGACCGCCGTCGAGCCATGGCCGCGCATCAGCACCACGGCGCGGTCGCCGAGCGACTTCGCCAGCGCGTCGCCGAGCGCGTTGTCGCGGATCAGCAGGTCGCTCGCGGGTCCCGCGGTGTCGCGGATCTCGAAGATCGGCGGGCCGCTCCCCAGGAAGCCGCACATGTGCGACACCGGCCGCAGCGGCGCCGACTTCACCACGCTGAACGGCACCACCGCCGGCGAGTGACTGTGGACGACGGCGCCCACGTCCGGCCGCAGCCGGTAGATTGCCGCGTGCAGGAACCGCTCGAGATAGCTGCGGCGCGGGTCGGTCGTCGCGCCGTCCAGCGTGTACTCCAGGATGTCGCCCGCTTCCACCAGCGCCGGCGCCACGTTGCGCGACAGCAGGAAGCGATCCGGCCGCTTGTCGTGACGGACGCTGACGTGGCCGAACGCGTCGACGACGCCCTGGTGGAACAGGATGTGATTGGCGTCGACGAGATCCTGCAACAGCGCGGGGTCCGGCGCGGCGCCGGGATCGGTGGACGAGGGCGGTGGCATGGGCAGGCGGCGGGTTCGATGCAGGCGGCCATGATAGCAATGCATCGCAACGCTGCCCGATCGCCGTGTGATAGGGTTTCCGCCCCATGTCCGCCGATGCGCCGCCGCCGAGCCGCAACGCGCTCTGCCCCTGCGGCAGCGGCAAGCGCTACAAGCACTGTCACGGCGCCGGCGCGGCTTCCGCCGCGGCCGCGCCGGCACAGGCCACGGTGCCCCCGCTGCCCCCCCGTATGGCCGCGCTCGAAGCCCATCGCGCAGGGCAACTCGGCCGCGCCGAAGCGCTGTACCGGCGCGCGCTCGAGGAGAATCCCGCCGACGTCGATTGCCAGCACATGCTGGGCGTCGTGCAGATGGAGCGGATGCGCTATCGCGAGGCGCTCGACCTGCTGTGGGGCGCCGCGGAGGCCACGAACTGGGCGGTTCCCGACATTCGCCACAATCTCGGCCTGGTGCTGGGCAAGCTCGTCACGCGGGACGGCAATGTGCGGCAGGCCGATCTGCTCGAAGCGTTCGTCGCGCGCGAGCAGGCCCGCGCGCTGGCGCGAAGCGATGCGACGCCGCGCGTCACCGTCGTGCTGCCGGCGTACAACCACGCGCGGTTCGTCGGCCAGGCGATCGCTTCCGTGGCCGCGCAGACCTACCGCAATCTGGAGCTCGTCGTCATCGACGATGGCTCGACCGACGGGACGCCGGCCGCGATCGCCGAGGCGATCGAGGGGCTGCCGTTTCCGGTGCGGTTCGTCGCGCGCGAGAACCGCGGCGCGCCGGCCACGCTGAACGAAGGCGCGGCGCTCGCCGGCGGCGATTACCTCGCGTTCCTCAACTCCGACGACTACTACGCGCCGGAGCGCATCGAGCGCCTCGTCGACGAGATCGCCCGCGCCGGCATTCCCTGGGGCTTCTCGCTCGTCGCGAACGCCAACGCGCCGGGCCGCGACGCCGTCGACATACTCCAGCGCCAGCGCAACTTCCTCGGCACGCAGCCGAACAGCTTCACGCTCGTCGAGTACAACGTCGCCGTCTCCACAGGCAACCTGTTCGTCGAGCGCGCCCTCTTCGAGGCGCTCGGCGGCTTTCGCGAGTTTCGCTACAACCACGATTGGGACTTCGCGCTGCGGGCGAGCGCCATTGCCGAGCCGGTGGTGGTCGCGACGCCGCTGTACTTCTATCGCTACCATCCGGGTAACACGATCGCGGCCGCGCAGGCACGCCTCACCGAGGACGCGAGCGCCGTGTTCGGCGAGTTCCTCGCGACGGCGCTCGCCGGGACGGCGCCGTATCGCAACACGCTCGGGCCGTACGCGCCCGAGAACCGGGCCGTGCTGCTGAAGCTCGCGTTTCGCGCGGGGCAGGGCGCGCTGGTGCCGATCCCGGAGCTGCAGGCGCTGGCGCGGGAGTGGCGGGCGCGCACGGCGCCGCGGCCGGGCGACGAGGCCGCGGCCGCCGGCCCCGCCGTCCGTACGGCCATGGTGGTGCTCGGCATGCATCGCAGCGGAACGTCGGCCATGGCGCGCGTTCTGAATCTCTGCGGCGCGCACCTGCCGGAAAAAGTGAAGCCGCCGAAGATCGGCGTCAATCCCAAGGGCTTCTGGGAGCCCGAGGCGGTGCTCGATCTCAACGTGCGCCTGATGCGCCAGCTCGGTGGCGACTGGTGCCACGTCGAGTTCCCGCTGCCGGCGGCCGGCGAGATCGTCGATGAGTTCGAGAGCGACGCGCGCGCGCTGCTCGCGGCAGAGTACGGCGACGCGGCGACGATCCTGATCAAGGATCCGCGCATCTGCGTGCTGGCGCCGCTCTGGCATCGCGTGCTGGCGGGCTCCGGCTACCGCCCGGTTTACGTCGTGCCTCTCCGCAATCCGCTCGAAGTGGCGCAATCGCTGGAGGCGCGCGGCGACATGACGGTGCGCGACGGCCTGGCGCTATGGTCGGCCTACATGTCGCGCGTGCTGGCGTTCGCCGACGGCGGCGCCGACGTGATCTTCGTTCGGTACACCGATCTTCTCGCCGACTGGCGCGAAGTGATCGGCCGCGTGGCCGGCCGCCTGAACGTCGCGCTCGACGCCGGCACGCGGGCTGCCGAGGTCGACGATTTCCTCGAGGACGACCTCCGGCAGCAGACGGCGGGCGACGCCGCGCTGGCTGCGCTGCCGTCCGATCCGCTGATCGACGCGATGCGCGACCTGTACGGGCGGTGCAACGAGCGCTGCGACCGCGACGCCGCCCTCGCGGCGCCCATGCCGGCGCCCGGCCCGGACGGGCGCGGGCTTCCGCGCGAGCCGGCGACGACGGCGCCGGTGGCCGAAGCGACGGTGGGGTTCGTGCTCTGCATCGAGAACAACGGCATCCGCGACCAGGCGCTGCTGCTGTGCGAGAGCATCCGCCGCTTCGCCGGACGCTACCGGGCGGCGCCGATCATGGCGTTCTCGCCGCGCCCGCGGCTCAACGTCGACGCCGCAACGCGCCGCCGCCTGGAAGCGCTGGAGGTCGAGTACTTCGACGTGCCGCTCAACACGACCTGCGACGACTACGCGCCCGCCAACCGCGTGTTCGCGGGCGGCTATGCCGAAGCGCATTCGAGCGCCGACTTCCTCGTGGTGCTCGACAGCGACACCGTGTGGCTGGAGGAGCCCGCGCTGCCGCTCGACGCCGACGCCGCCGCGCGCGTCGTCGACTCCAAGGGCAGCGCCACGCGCGGCCCCGGCGACCGCTTCGAGCCGTACTGGGCGCGGATGGCGCAGATGTGCGGGACGTCGCTCGACCGCCTGCCGATGGTGCGCTCGACCATCGGCAACGAGCGGATCCGCGCGTCGTACAACGCGGGGCTCACGGTGGTGCGCCGTGGCAAGGGAATTCTCGCGCGCTGCGCCGCGCTGTTCGCGGCGTCGCTCGACGCCGGCATGCGGCCCTACCGCGGCACGGGCATGAACATCCACGCGTCGACGGGCGCGGTGGGCGAGGCGGGCAGCGAGTTCTGGGGCTCGAGCCAGACGGCGCTCACGCTCGCCATCTGGGCGTCGACGGATCGGGTCGTCCACTATCCGGATCACTACAACGTGCCGCTGCATCTCGTCGCGGCCGATGGCGACATCGATCCGCGCTGGCTCGCAAGGCCGCCCGTGCACCTGCACTACCACTACATGTTCGACGCCCGCCACCACGAGCGGGCGATGGAGATCCTCGCGCAGATGCGGCTGTCGCAGGACCGCCGTGCCTGGCTGCTCGAGCGGACGCCGTTCGCGTAGCGCTCAGCTTCCGGCCGCCGGATGGATCTCGGGGAAGAACAGCTCCTTCCACGATTCCGGTCGCGCCTTGATCGTGCCGTTGCGCGACTTGAACGCGGTGAACTTCAGCACGTTCTCGGGGGTGAGCGTGAAGCGGAGCTGCGGATCGGCCAGCATCTTCGCGAGCTCCTCGGCCGACTTGCTGCGGTCGCCCGACACCTTGATGTACATCGCGGCGGTCGCGGCGCGCTGGCCGTTGACGATATCGGTGGCTTCCGCGAGCGCGGCCTGGAACGCGGCGTAGAGCTTCGGGTTCTGCTCGCGAAACCGGGACGTCGTCCAGGCCAGGATGAACGTCTGCGGCCCGCCCCAGACGTCGTACGAGTTCAGCACCGTGCGCACGCCCGGCTGCGCGAGCTCGTCGTACTGGTAGGGCGGCGACGTGAAATGCGCGGTGACCTCGCCGCGTCCCGACAGAAGCGCCTGCATCGCGGTCGGATGCGCCATGTTCACCGTCAGCGGATCGAGCTTCGCCCAGTTGGCCTCGCCGAACGCCTGCGCCGCGGCGAGCTGCAGCGTGACCGCCTGCGACGACACCTTGACGCCGGCGAGCGCTATCCGGTCGGCGTCGGTGAAGTCGCGGATCGTGCGCACGTTGGGATTGCGCGTGTTGAGGAGCATGGGGATCGAGTTCAGCGCGGCCACGCCCTTCACGTCCAGCAGTCCCCGCGTGCGGTCCCACAGCGTCACGAACGAGCCGAGTCCCCCGGCGACGAAATCGAGGTTGCCCGACAGGACGCCGTCGTTGGCCACCGTGCCGTCGGCGTACGTGTTCCACACGACCTTGACGTCGGACAACCCCAGCGCCTTCGCGTGCTTCTCCAGGAGCTTTTCGTGCTCCATGACGACGATCTGCAGATAGCCGATGCCGTACTGGCGCGCGATGCGCACGGTGTCGGCCTCGGCCCGCGCCGGCACGGGCAGGAGCACGATGGCAGCGAGGGCAAGCGCCCCGGAGGCGATGCGAAGGCGCAGCATCGGCGAAACGCGCGGACGTGCGAGGAGAGTGCGCGACATGCGGTTTTCCCGGTGTGGATTCGGCGCGCGTCGCCTGCGGGCATGGGATTCGCAGCGGACGTACGCGGTTGCCGGTGCAAATGGCCCTGTGTAAGATGAATTTTCCCACATTGCGACCCGACCGCCCAACGATGATGCCGGATTGCAGGACGCGCCGATGAGCGCCACGATCGGCGCCCGGCTCGCCGCGGTCGCCGAGCGCCAGCCCGACGCCGTGGCGTTCGTCGAGCGCGACGCCCGCGTCACGTACCGCCAGCTCGACGCGGACGCCGCCGCGCTGGCCGGCCGGATCATCACGGCGAGCGGGGGCACGTCCGGCCGCGTCGCGCTCTTTTTCGATCGCAAGTATCCGGCCATCGCGTCCATCTTCGGCGCGGGTCACAGCGGAGCCACGTACGTGCTCCTCGACGCCGGCGACCCCGCCGAGCGCCTGCGCTTCATCCTGCGCGACAGCGAGCCCGTCGTCATGCTCACCGAGGCGGCGCTGCTGGCGCAGGCGCGGGACATCGCGCCGGCGGGATGCGCGGTCGTCGACGCCGAGGCGCTGATCGGCGCGGATGCCGCCTCGCCGGCGCGCCTGGACATGCCCGCCGTGCAGCCCGACGCCACGGTCTATCTCTGCTACACCTCGGGGTCGACCGGGCAGCCGAAAGGCGTGCGGCAGACGCACGAGAACCTGCTGTTCTTCGCGGACGCCTACGCGAAGGCGCTGGCCATCGGTCCGGCCGACCGGCTGTCGCTGGTGTACACGCTGAGCTTCAACGCCGCGAACATGGACGTCTTCGGCGGTCTGCTCCACGGCGCCACGCTGTGCGCGTACGACCTTCGAGTCGACGGGCTGCCGCGGCTGGCCGAATGGCTCGACCGCCAGCGGATCACGGTGCTGCATGCCGTCCCCACCGTGTTCCGCGAGCTCGGCAAGCGGCTGGCGCCGGGCCGCGTGCTGCCGCATCTGCGCGTGGTCGACCTCGGCGGCGAAGCCGTGTTCGCGAGCGACGTCGATCTCTTTCGCGGGCACACCGCGCCGCATTGCGTGTTCGTGAACCAGCTCGCCTCCACCGAGGTGGGACTGATCGCGCAGCACGTCGTCGATCATCGCACCGCGCCGCCCGCCACGCCGATCGTGCCGGCAGGGCGGTGTCCCGCAGGCGTGCGCGTCGACATCCTGCGCGACGACGGCACGCCTGCAGCGGCGGGCGAGGCGGGCGAGATGGTCGTCTGCAGCCGGCACGTCAGTCCGGGCTACTGGCGCCGGCCGGAGCAGGACGCGCTGGCTTTCGCGCCTGATCCGTCCACCCCCGGCGGCCGCCGATATCGCAGCGGCGACGTCGGCCGCGTCGACGCCGATGGCAACCTGAGCTTCCTCGGCCGCAAGGGAAGCCGCGTCAAGGTCCGTGGGCACTCGGTGGATCTCACCGAGATCGAGGCCGCGCTGGCGGCGTGTCCGGGCGTGACCAAAGGCGCGGCGCTGCTGGCATCCGGCGATCTGCAAGGCGCGCCAGGGCGCCTCGTCGGCTATGTGACGACGTCGCCGGGCGCGCCGCGCGATGCCGCGCTCCTCCGCCGCCATCTCACCGCGCGCCTGCCGTCGTACATGGTGCCGGCCGCCATCGCCTTCGTCGACGCCATGCCGGTCACGGCGAGCGGCAAGGTCGATCGCAACGCGCTGGCGGCGCTCACCAGCGTCGCGACCGACGCTGCGCGCGACGTCACCGCGCCGGAGGACGACGTCGAGCGCGCGGTCGCGGCGATCTTCGGCGAGCTGCTGGCGCTGGCGCCGGTCGGCCGCGACGACGATTTCTTCCTGCAGGGCGGCGATTCGCTGCTCGGCGTCGAGCTGCAGATCCGCCTGCGCGAGCAGTTCGGCGTGCAGGTCGCGAAGCTGCACGAGGACGCGACGGTCGCGGGCGTGGCGGCGCGCATTCGCGCGGCCGGCACCGTCGACCGCACGCGCCGCCCGGCGATGCCCGTGATGTTCCCGCTGTGGGAGCACGGCAGCGCGCCGCCGCTGTTCCTCGTGCACGGCCGCCACGGCCAGGCGTTCGTCAGCCCGCAGTTCATGCGCCTTCTCGGCGACGACCAGCCGGTCTGGGTGTTCCAGGCACGCGGCCTCGACGGGCTCGCCGAGCCGCATCCCACCGTGGAGGCGATGGCGGACGACTACGTCGCGGCGATGCGTCGCGAGCGTCCGCGCGGACCCTATTTCATCGGCGCCCTGTGCGCGGGCGCGTATATCGCGGCGGTGATGGCGCGCCGGCTGGAGGAAGCCGGCGAGACGGTGCTGCCGTTGCTGCTGCTCGACCCGCCGGAGCGGCTGCTGCACCAGGGGTATGCGCAGATGAGCGAGGAGCGCTTCGTCACCAAGATGAGGGCGCGCAACGCCAGCGGCCGCAACGCGGGACCGGTGGACGATCCCGCGTACATGCAGGCGGTGATCAAGGTGGCGATGACGTTCGAGGGCGCGATCGCGGCCCACCGGCCGCAGCCGTACGCCGGGTCCGCCTATGTCCTGTCGAGCCGGCAACGGTCGCTCGGGTCCGACGGCGCGGGCCTGCGCCGGATCTTCAGCGGCGCGCTCGAGCGCTTCGAGGTGGGCGGCACGCACGCCGAGGCGCTCGACCCCAACAACCCTGTCTTCGCCAACTACCTGCTGCGTTGCGTGGAGCGGATCCGCGCCGCGGCCCTCGCGCCCGCGCCGGCGACCTCGCTCCGAGCGCCGGCCTGACGATGATCGTCTCGCCCGGCACGAAGTGCATCTTCGTCCACATCCAGAAGACCGGCGGCGCCTCGATCGAGAGCCTGCTGCTGCGGCACGACCCGGCGATCGCCGCGACGGCCCACGACGGCAAGCGGCATCTGACGGCGCGCGAGATCCGCGCGCTGGTGCCCGCGGAAACGTGGCGCGACTCGTTCAAGTTCGCGTTCGTGCGCAATCCGTGGGATCGGCTGGTGTCGTGGTACCACATGTGCATGCAGGTGACGACGCCCAATCCGTTCTCGCTCTACGTCCGCCAGCACGCGCCGACGTTCGGCGATTTCATCACGCGCACCACGACGGGCATCGCCGCCCGCACCACGCGTAACCAGGTCGATTACGTGACCGGTGACGGCGGCGAGGTCATCGTGGACTTCGTCGGCCGCTACGAGCGCCTGCAGGCGGATCTCGACGAGGTGGGCGGGCGGCTGGGGATCCCGGCGGCGCTGCCGCATCTCAACCGCTCGTCGCATCGCGACTATCGCGAGTACTACACCGACGAGACGCGCGACATCGTCGCGGCCCGCTTCGCCCGCGATCTCGCGCAGTTCGACTATCGTTTCTGAGCGCCGACGGCGCCGCCGCGATGACGCGCCGCGTCAGGCGTCGAGCATGCCGCGGCGCGCGAGCTCGGCGACGATCTGGTCCGCCGCCGCCTGCGGGTCGGCGTTCGCGCCGTCGATGACGATCTCCGCGTCCTCGGGTGGCTCGTACGGCGAATCGATGCCCGTGAAGTTGGCGAGCTCGCCCCGCCGCGCCTTGGCGTAGAGGCCCTTGACGTCGCGGCGCTCGGCGACGGCGAGCGGCGTGTCGACGTAGACCTCCAGGAACTCGCCGGGCGCGAACAGCGCGCGAGCCATGTTGCGCTCGTTGCGAAACGGCGAGATGAAGGCCGTCATCACGATCAGGCCGGCGTCCGCCATCAGCGCGGCCACTTCGGCCAGTCGCCGGATGTTCTCGACGCGGTCGGCCGCGGTGAAGCCGAGGTCCTTGTTGAGGCGCTTGCGCACGTTGTCGCCGTCGAGCAGGTACGTGTGGCGGCCCATCGCGTGAAGCCTGCGCTCGACCTGGTTCGCGATCGTCGACTTGCCGGCGCCCGACAGTCCCGTGAACCACAGCACGCAGGGCTTCTGCGATTTCTGCCGGGCGCGCACCGTCTTGTCGACGTCGAACGCCTGCCAGTGGATGTTCTGCGAGCGGCGGAGCGCAAAGCGGATCTGGCCGGCGCCGACGGTGTTGTTCGACATCCGGTCGATCAGGATGAAGCCGCCGAGATCCCGGCTGACCGCGTACGGCTCGAAAGCGATCGCGCGATCGAGCTCCAGGTCGCAGACGCCGATCTCGTTCTGCTCGAGCTTGTCAGCGGGCACGTGCTCCAGCGTGTTGACGTTGACCTTGAACTTGAGCGGCGCGATCGTCGCGTTGGCGGTGCCGGTGCCGAGCTTCATCAGGTAACTGCGGCCCCGCAGCATCGGCGCGGCGTCCATCCACACCAGCGTCGCCTCGAACTGGTCCGCCACCTGCATCGGCGCGGCGGCCGCCGCGAGAATGTCGCCGCGGCTTGCGTCGACCTCGTCCGCCAGCGTCAGCGTCACGGCGTCGCCGGCGGCGGCGCGCGGCAGGTCGCCGGCCGGCGCCACGATCCGCGCCACGCTCGTCTCGACGCCGGACGGCTGGATGCGCACGCGATCGCCGGGCGCGACGGCCCCGCTGGCGATCGTGCCGGCGAAGCCGCGAAACGCCAGGTCGGGGCGGTTGACCCACTGGACCGGCATGCGGAACGGCAGCGCCGCGGCGTCCTCCGCCAGCGGCACCGCCTCGAGGTGCTGCATCAGCGTCGGCCCGCGGTACCAGGGCATCCGGGTGCCGGCGGCGACGATGTTGTCGCCGTGCACCGCCGAGATCGGGATATACATGACGTCGTCGAGCCCCATCTGCTGCGCGAGCGCGCGGTACGCGGCGGCGATGGGCGCGAAGACGGACTCGGCGTAGTCGACGAGGTCCATCTTGCTGACGGCGAGGACGACATGCCGGATCCCGAGGAGCGACACGATGTAGCTGTGGCGCCGCGTCTGCGTGAGCACGCCCTTGCGGGCATCGACCAGCACGATCGCCAGGTCTGCGGTCGAGGCGCCGGTCACCATGTTGCGCGTGTACTGATCGTGCCCCGGCGTGTCGGCGACGATGTAGCGCCGCGTCGGCGTGGCGAAATAGCGATAGGCGACGTCGATCGTGATGCCTTGCTCGCGCTCGGCGGACAGGCCGTCGAGGAGCAGCGCGTAGTCGATGTCGGCGCCGCGCGTGCCGATGCGCCGCGAGTCCTCCGCCAGCGTCGCGAGCTGGTCGTCGAAGATCGTCTTCGACTCGTGCAGCAGGCGGCCGAGCAGCGTGCTCTTGCCGTCGTCGACGCTGCCGCAGGCGATGAAGCGGAGGAGGTCGGTGTCCTGCATCAGAAGTAGCCCTCCTGCTTCTTCTTTTCCATCGACGCCGCCGCGTCGTGGTCGATCACGCGCCCCTGGCGCTCGGAGGTGGTCGCGCGCTGCATCTCGGCGACGATCGCTTCGACCGTCGCGGCGCCGGATTCCACCGCCCCGGTGAGGGGATAGCAGCCGAGGGTGCGAAAGCGCACCGTGCGTAGGGCGGGCGTCTCGCCCGGGCGAAGCGGCATGCGCGCGTCGTCCACCATGATCAGCGCGCCGTCGCGCTCCACCACGGGGCGCGGTGCCGCGAAGTACAGCGGCACCACAGCGATGCGCTCCTGCGCGATGTACTGCCAGACGTAGAGCTCGGTCCAGTTGGACAGCGGGAAGACGCGGATGCTCTCGCCCTTGTGGATGCGCGTGTTGTACAGATGCCAGAGTTCGGGGCGCTGGTTCTTCGGATCCCAGCGGTGGGCGGCCGTGCGAAACGAGAAGATCCGCTCCTTCGCGCGCGACTTCTCCTCGTCGCGCCGCGCGCCGCCGAACGCCGCCTCGAAGCCATGCGCGTCGAGCGCCTGCTTCAGGCCCTGCGTCTTCCAGACGTCCGTGTGCGTCTGCGAACCGTGGGTGAACGGGTTGATGCCGAGGGCTGCGGCGTCGGGATTCGCGTGCACGATGAGCTCGATGCCCCGCTCGGCCGCGACGCGGTCGCGCATCTCGTACATCGCGCGGAATTTCCACGTCGTGTCGACGTGCAGCAGCGGAAACGGCAGCGGCGCGGGGAAAAACGCCTTGCGGGCGAGGTGCAGCATGACGGCGCTGTCCTTGCCCATCGAATAGAGCATCACGGGCCGCGCGACCTCGGCGACGACCTCGCGCAGGATATGGATGCTCTCGGCCTCGAGGCGGCGCAGCACCGGCGGTGGCGGGCGCGAGGCGGTCATCGGATGCCTGGCCTAGCGCTTCGTCGCGCAGCCGTCGAACGTCGTCTTGCCGCCTTCCTCGATGAACGCCGTGTTGCCCTTGTTCCAGAAGACGATCGTCTCGCCGGCGTTGGCGTAGCGGGCGCCGGACCCCGACATGGTCTGCGGCAGCGTCATGACGCGTCCGTCCGAGAGCTTGAGGTCCACGGCGCTCGAAGCGCCGTTCACGAACGCCGCGTCGATGAACTTGCCGCCGCCGCACGCGAAGCGGACCTGGATTCGCGTGGTGGTCGCGGCGGCGCGGGTCGCCCTGACCGTGCTGCGGCTGCAGGCGCCCGAGAACAGCGCCGCGGCAGGGCACGTCTTGCCGCCCTTGAAGGTGCAGGTGCCTTGCTCGTCCGGCGTGTTGCCTGCCGCCGTCACGGCGTACGCACCGCCCGTGATCGCGCAATACCGCGCCGCCGGCGTGACATAGCCCGTGACCTTGATGCCGCCGGCGCGGCAATCGCCGCGCAGCAGCGCCCATTCCTCGCACTGCAGATTGTCGGCGAACGTGCACACGCCGAACTCGGCGCCGCCGCCGTTCTTCTCCATCGACAGCGTGCCGCCCTTGTCGGCGCAATTCTTCGATGCGGGGTTGGCGAGCCCCGCCGACGCGACCAGCGCGGCGGGGCTCGCCAACCCCGCATCGAAGAATTGCGC
>Ga0207645_10000095_pt1 | contig 64667 bp, 58 predicted proteins | sample KBSM53metaG_FD_184331 | JGI IMG/M metagenome (GOLD analysis project Ga0207645, IMG submission 184331) | Miscanthus rhizosphere microbial communities from Kellogg Biological Station, Michigan, USA - KBS M5-3 metaG (SPAdes) (version 2) | ecosystem: Host-associated > Plants > Roots > Rhizosphere >...
TTCATCGACAGGATCGGGCCGCACGGGATGTCGTGCTTGTTGAGGATGTCCATCGCCTCGAACTTGGTCTTGGTCTTGGTCCACTCCTCGATCTTGCCGAAGATCTCCATCAGGTGCGGCAGGCGCGCCTTCGGCGTCGCGTAGCGCGGGTCGGTGAGCCACTCGGGGCGCCCGATCACCTCGCAGATGTCCTTCCACACGGGCGCCTGCGTGATGAAGTAGATGTACGCGTTGGGATCGGTCTCCCAGCCCTTGCACTTGAGGATCCAGCCCGGCTGGCCCCCGCCGGAGGCATTGCCGGCGCGCGGTACCGCTTCCAGGAACGTGCCATTCGGGTACTGCGGGTATTCCTCCATCACGTGCGTCCGGTCGAGCCGCTGCTGGTCGCGTAGCTTGACGCGGCAGAGGTTGAGCACGCCGTCCTGCATCGCGGCCAGCACCTTCTGTCCGCGCCCGGTGGTCTTGCGCTGGTAGAGCGCGGCGACGATGCCGAGCGCCAGGTGCAGTCCTGTGCCGCTGTCGCCGATCTGCGCGCCGGTGACCATCGGCGGACCATCGTCGAAGCCGGTTGTCGACGCCGAGCCGCCGGCGCACTGCGCGACGTTCTCATAGACCTTGCAGTCCTCGTACGGGCCGGGGCCGAAGCCCTTGACCGACGCGACGATCATCTTCGGATTGAGCTGTTGAATGCGCTCCCACGTGAAGCCCATGCGGTCGAGCGCGCCCGGCGCGAAATTCTCTACCAGCACGTCGCATTTCTTCACCAGCGCTTCCAGCACTTCCTTGCCCTTGGGATTCTTGGCGTCGACGGTGATCGAGCGCTTGTTGTGGTTCAGCATCGTGAAATAGAGGCTGTCCACGCCCGGAATATCCCGCAGCTGACCACGAGTGATGTCGCCTTCGCCCGCGCGTTCGACCTTGATCACGTCGGCGCCGAGCCACGCGAGAAGCTGCGTGCACGTCGGGCCCGATTGCACGTGCGTGAAGTCCAGGATGCGGACGCCGTCCAGTGCCTTGCTCATTCCATTCCCCTATCCAATTCGGTCATTTCGTCGATCGCCGATGCAGCGATCAAGGTTTCTTCTTCGCGCTGGGATTGAGGCTCGTGATGCGGCCGCTCTCCGTGCCGCCGCCCTCGTCGATGACTGCATTGATCAAGGTCGGCCGCTTCGAGCGGATCGCCTCTTCCATCGCCTTGCGCAATTCGTCCGGTGTCTTGACGTGGGCGCCGACGCCGCCCCACGCCTCCATCATCTTGTCGTAGCGGGCGTCTTTCACGAATACCAGCGGCGAGGGATCGGGTCCGCCGGTGGGATTCTTCTCGTCGCCGCGGTACACGCCGTTGTTGTTCATGATCACGATGCACACCGGCAGGTTGTAGCGGCAGATCGTCTCGGTCTCCATGCCGGAGAAGCCGAAGGCGCTGTCGCCTTCCACCGCGATTACCTGCTGGCCGGTCACCACGGCGGCGGCCACGCTGTAGCCCATGCCCACACCCATGATTCCCCAGGTGCCAACGTCGATCCGCTTGCGCGGCTTGTACATGTCCACGATGCTGCGGGTGAAGTCGAGCGCGTTGGCGCCTTCGTTCACCAGCACTGCATCGGGGTTCGCCTTGACGATGTCGCGCACCACGTTGAGCGCGCTCTGGAAGCTCATCGGCGAAGGATTCTTCGCGAGTGTCTCGGCCATCTTCGCGACGTTCTTGTCCTTGCGCTCGGTGACGGCACTCGTCCATTCGGCGGGCGGCTTGGCCCAAACGGGACCCTCGGTTGCGTTGATCGCGGCGAGCAGCGCCGACACACAGGAGCCGATATCACCCACGACCGGCGCATCGATCCGTACGTTGCTGTCCGCCTCCTGCGGCGAGATATCGATCTGCACGAATTTCTGGCCGCCCCACGACTTGGAGGTGGCGCCGCCCCACGTCTTGCCCTTGCCCTGCGACAACAGCCAGTTGAGGCGAGCGCCGATCAGCATCACGACATCGGCCTCGGGCAGCACGTACGAGCGCGCGGCCGACGCGCACTGCGCGTGCGTGTCCGGCAGCAGCCCCTTGGCCATCGACATCGGCAGGTAGGGAATGCCGGTTTTCTCGACCAGCGCGCGGATGTCGGCGTCCGCCTGCGCGTACGCCGCGCCCTTGCCGAGAATGATCAGCGGCTTTTTCGCGCTCTTCAACAGATCCACGGCGCGCTTGACCGCCTCCGCCGCAGGAATCTGGCGGGGCGCCGCGTCGACAACCTTGATGAGCGAATTCTTGCCGGCGATCGCGTCCATCGCCTGCGGAAAGAGCTTGGCCGGCAGGTCGAGATACACGCCGCCGGGACGTCCCGACACGGCGGCGCGAATCGCGCGCGCGACACCGACGCCGATGTCCTCGGCGTGCAGCACCCGGAACGCCGCCTTGCACAGCGGCTTGGCGATTGCGAGCTGATCCATTTCCTCGTAGTCGCCCTGCTGCAGGTCGACGATTTCCCGCTCCGAGGAGCCGCTGATCAGGATCATCGGAAAGCAGTTGACCGTCGCATGCGTGAGCGCGGTGACGCCGTTGAGGAAGCCGGGCGCGGACACGGTCAGGCAAATGCCGGGCTTCTGCGTGAGGAAGCCGGCGATCGAGGCCGCGTAACCGGCGTTCTGCTCGTGCCGGAATGCGATGACGCGCAGCCCCGACTTCTGCATGCGGCGCGTTAGATCGGTGATCGGAATGCCGGGCAGGCCGAAGATCGTGTCGATGCCGTTGAGCTTGAGGGCGTCGATGACGAGCTGGAAGCCGTCGATCTCCTGCGCCTGGACGTTGCTCTCGCTGCCGCTGGCGGGTTTCAGCGAGTCTTGCGGCGTGTTGGATGCGGTTTTGGCTGGCGTGCCCACGGTCGATTCCATATAAATCCTTCCATCAAACTGCGAATATTTGGCGTAACGTATGTGGTATATCAGGCGAAGTCAAGGCAGTTGTGTCGTCGGTAACTACTTGAATTATTGTGATGCACCGCACAATGATCCGATTGCGGCAACGCGTTCTTGGTCCGTGATTTTTGGTGTATGGTATACAAGATACGAACCGGCGGACCGATGTCAGCGACCATTGAAACTCCCGCAACGCTCTCACTCAAGCTGCGCCCGCTCAATGTCGCCGCCAGCTTCAGGGATCAAGCCTATGCTGCGCTGAAACAGGCGATCACGGATGCCGACATTTACGCGCATCAGGAGGAAATCCGCCTCGACGAGCGCCAGCTGAGTTCGGCGCTCGGCGTCAGCCGGACGCCCATCCGCGAGGCGATGACGCTGCTCGAGCAGGAGGGATTCCTGCGCACGGTCCCCCGCCGCGGCGTGTTCATCATCCGCAAGACCAAGAAACAGATTCTCGAGATGATCGAGATGTGGGCGGCGCTGGAAAGCATGGCTGCGCGGCTGGCGACGCTCAACGCCTCGGACAAGGACATCGGCAAGTTGCGCGGCATGTTCGATGAATTCCGCAACCAGACGCCGGCCGAGCATATCCAGGAATATTCCGACGCGAACATCGCGTTCCACCAGGCCATCATCCGTCTCTCCGGCTCGCACCTCATGGGCCAGACGATCGAGAACCTGTTCATCCATGTCCGGGCGATCCGGCGCATGACGATTTCGCAAACTGATCGCGCGGCGCGCTCGATCGTCGACCACATGCGCATCATCGAGGCGCTGGAAAAACGCGACACCGAGCTTGCCGAGCGCCTCGTGCGCCAGCACTCGCTGGACCTCGCCGCGCATGTGGAAAAGCACTGCGACTTCCTCGGCTAGCGTCAGACCACGGCCCTACGCCCAGCTAATAACGATGACGCAAAACGCGACGGTGGACATTTCCCGGCTGGGCAAGCGGCGCGGAGCGCGCGGCCAGATGAAGGGGCGCACGCTCGACCCGCAGGCATTGGCGGACGTACAGGCGCTGCTGGGCGATGCCCCACGGCGGCGCGACCTGCTGATCGAGTTCCTGCACCGGATCCAGGACCGCTACGGCTTCATCTCCGCCGCGCAACTGGTCGCGCTGGGCCAGGAGATGAAGCTCGCGATGACCGAGGTCTACGAGGTGGCGACGTTCTACCACCACTTCGACGTCGTCAAGGAAGGCGAGGCCTCGCCGCCCGCGCTCACGGTCCGCGTCTGCGAAACGCTGTCCTGCCAGATGGCCGGCGCCGATGGCTTGCGCGCCGCGCTCGAACGGACCTGCGGACCGGATGTCCGCGTCGTCGGCGCGCCCTGCGTCGGCCGCTGCGAACACGCCCCCGTCGCCGTAGTCGGGCGCAATCCGGTCGACCATGCCACGGCGAAAGATGTCGCTGCCGCAGTTGCCGCAAACGAGACTGAAGCGAAGGTTCCGCGTTACGTCGATTACGCGGCGTATCGGGCGCAAGGAGGATACCGGACGCTGCTCGATTGCACGGACGGCAAGCGTCCGCTCGAGGAGGTCATCGCCACGCTGGAGCATTCGGGGTTGCGCGGTCTGGGCGGAGCCGGGTTTCCGACGGGCCGCAAGTGGCGCATCGTCCGCGCCGAACCTGCGCCACGCCTACTCGCCGTCAACATCGATGAAGGCGAACCGGGAACCTTCAAGGACAGGCATTTCCTGGAGCGCGACCCGCATCGCTTCCTGGAAGGCATGCTGGTCGCCGCGTGGGCGGTGGAAATCGCCGACGTCTACATCTACCTGCGCGACGAATACGCGGCGTGCCGCGAAATCCTTGCGCGCGAAATCGCGGCGCTCGAAGCCGACCCGCCATGCCCGTTGCCGCGCATTCACCTGCGCCGGGGTGCAGGCGCCTACATCTGCGGCGAAGAGTCCGCGATGATCGAGTCGCTGGAGGGCAAGCGCGGCATGCCGCGGCTGCGCCCTCCCTATGTCGCGCAGGTGGGACTATTCGGGAGGCCGACGCTCGAGCACAACATGGAGACGTTGTACTGGATCCGCGACATCCTGGAAAAGGGCGGTGAAGCCTTCGCCGCGCACGGTCGCAACGGCCGCAAGGGCCTGCGCTCGTTCTCCGTCTCCGGCCGCGTCGCCAAACCGGGCGTGCACGTCGCTCCGGCCGGCATCACCGTGCGCGAACTGATCCACGAGTACGCGGGCGGCATGTTGCCGGGTCACGACTTCTACGGTTACCTTCCCGGCGGGGCCTCGGGCGGCATCCTGCCGGCAGCGTTGGGCGACATCCCACTCGACTTCGACACGCTGCAGCCCCATGGGTGCTTCATCGGCTCGGCGGCCGTCATCATCCTGTCGCAGCACGACCGCGCACGCGATGCGGCGCTCAACCTGATGCGCTTCTTTGCCGACGAGTCGTGCGGCCAGTGCACGCCTTGCCGTGTCGGCACCGAGAAAGCCGTCGGCCTCCTCGCCCAGCCCCGGTGGGATACGGCGCTCCTCGACGATTTGTCGCGCGCGATGGCCGATGCGTCCATTTGCGGACTGGGACAGGCCGCGCCCAACCCGATCGCGTGCGTGATCAAGTATTTCCCCGAGGAGCTGACGTGAACGCTCGCGCCCCCACAGTTGCCTTCCAGCTCAACGGAAAGCCGATCACCGCGATGGCCGGCGAGACCATCATCGAGGCCGCGCTGCGCGACGGCGTCGACATTCCGCACCTGTGCCACAAGCCGGGCATGCGGCCCGACGGCAATTGCCGCGCGTGCATGGTGGAAATCAAGGGCGAGCGCGTGCTTGCGCCCTCCTGTTGCCGCGTCCCGACGCCCGGCATGGAGGTCGCCAGCGACAGTGCGCGCGCCGTGCATGCGCAGAAGATGATCGTCGAACTGCTCGCGGCCGACGTTCCGGAAAAGCTCTATCGCACCGATTCCGAACTCGAGCACTGGAAACAAGCATTGGGCATCGGGCGTCCACGCTTTGTCGCGCGGTCACAACCCGCCCCGGATATTTCGCACCCGGCGATGGCGGTCAACCTCGACGCCTGCATCCAGTGCACGCGTTGCGTGCGCGCGTGCCGCGAGGAACAGGTCAACGACGTCATAGGTTTCGCGCTGCGCGGTGCGCACGCGAAGATCGTGTTCGACCTCGACGATCCGATGGGCCAGTCGACGTGCGTCGCGTGCGGAGAATGCGTGCAGGCGTGTCCCACCGGCGCGCTTGCGCCGGCGAAGGAAGCGTATCTCGCGCCGACCGACCGCACCGTATCGTCCTTGTGCCCGTATTGCGGCGTGGGCTGCCAGCTCACTTATCACGTCAAGGACAACGAGATCGTGCGCGTCGAAGGACGCGACGGTCCGGCCAATCACGACCGCCTGTGCGTCAAGGGCCGCTTCGGCTTCGACTACGTCCATCACCCGCAGCGGCTCACGCGACCGCTGATCCGCAAGCAAGGCGTGCCCAAGGATCCGAAGGGCGCGATGGATCCAGCCAATCCGTTGCAAGCCTTCCGCGAGGCGAGCTGGGACGAGGCGCTGGCGCTGGCAGGCGGCACGCTGCGGCGTATCCGCGACGACCATGGGCCGAACGCGCTGGCGGGCTTTGGTTCGGCCAAGGGCAGCAACGAGGAGGCCTACCTGTTCCAGAAACTCGTGCGGACGGGATTCGGCACCAACAATGTCGACCATTGCACGCGGCTGTGCCATGCGTCGAGCGTCGCGGCGCTACTGGAAGGAATTGGTTCCGGCGCCGTGTCGAACCCGGTGATGGACGTACTTCAGGCCGAAGTCGTGCTGCTGATCGGCGCCAATCCGGTCGTCAACCATCCGGTGGCTGCCACGTGGATAAAGAATGCGGTGAAGAACGGCACGAAGCTGATCCTCGCCGACCCGCGCCGGTCGGAACTTGCGCGACACGCGGCGCATTACCTGCAGTTCAAGCCCGATACAGACGTCGCTTTGCTCAACGCGATGATGCATACGATCGTCGAAGAGGGTCTGGTCGCGGAGAGCTTCATCGCCGATCGCACGCTGGGCTACGAGGAACTGAAAGCCAATGTGGCGGCCTACAGTCCCGAGGCCATGGCGCCGGTATGTGGCATCCCGGCGCAGACGATCCGCGAAGTGGCACGCCTGTTCGCCACGTCGAAAGCCTCGATGATCCTGTGGGGCATGGGCATTTCGCAGCACGTCCACGGTACGGACAACGCGCGCTGCCTGATCGCACTGACGATGATGACCGGCCAAGTGGGCCGTCCAGGCACGGGCCTGCATCCGCTGCGCGGCCAGAACAACGTGCAGGGCGCGTCCGACGTCGGCCTGATTCCGATGATGTTTCCAGATTACCAGCGTGTCGACAACGCTGCCGCCAGAATCAAATTCGAGGCGCTGTGGGGCCAGACACTGGACCCGAAGCCGGGCCTCACCGTCGTCGAGATCATGGATGCCGTGCACGCCGGGAAGATTCGCGGCATGTACATCATGGGCGAGAACCCGGCGATGTCCGATCCGGACGTCGCGCATGCGCGCCAGGCGCTGTCCGAACTCGAGATGCTGGTGGTGCAGGATATTTTCCTGACCGAGACAGGCTATCTCGCGGATGTCATTCTGCCGGCGTCGGCGTTTCCGGAAAAGACGGGCACATTCACCAACACCGATCGTTCCGTGCAACTCGGGCGGCAGGCGCTCCAGCCGCCGGGGGAGGCGCGGCACGACCTGCGCATCATCAACGACATGGCGCGCGAGTTGGGCCTGCCGTGGAACTACGCGCATCCGCGCGAGGTGTTCGCTGAAATGCGGCAGGCAATGCCGTCGATCGCCGGCATCACGTGGGATCGTCTCGAGGCCCAGCATTCGGTGACGTATCCCTGCGAGCAGGAAGGCGACGCGGGGCAGCGCGTCGTGTTCACCGACAGCTTTCCGACACCGACCGGCCGCGCGCGCTTCGTCGCCGCAAAAATCATCCCCGGCGCCGAACCGCCCGACGCCGAGTATCCATTCGTGCTCATCACCGGGCGGCAACTCGAGCATTGGCACACCGGGAGCATGACGCGGCGAGCGGAAGTGCTGGACGAGATCGAACCGGTGCCGGTGGCGTCGCTGAATCCGCTCGACATGGCGGAAATGAAAGTCACGCCGAGCGGGACGATAACGGTTGCGTCGCGACGAGGCAGCATTGCGCTGGCAGCGCGCGCCGATGCGGGTACGCCGCGCGGCGCCGTGTTCATTCCGTTTTGTTATTACGAAGCCGCAGCGAACCTGCTGACCAATCCGGTACTCGATCCGTTCGGGAAGATTCCGGAATTCAAGTATTGCGCAGTGCGCGTCACGCAGGGCGGCGACGCGGGATCGACGTTCGGGTACGACAAAACGTCGTAGCGCGACGTCTCAGGACCTGACCGGGGGTCCAAATCGTTCGCGCAGAACGTTCTTCTGGACCTTGCCCATGGCATTGCGTGGCAGGTCGTCCACGAAGTGCACGCGCTTGGGCACCTTGAACGAGGCGATGTCGGCCTTCAGCGCGGAGATGATCCCGCCTTCGGTCAGCGAGTGCCCGGATCGTGCGACCACGACTGCCGTGACGCTCTCCCCGAAATCGGGATCGGCGATGCCGATGATCGCGGTCTCGACCACACCGTCCATTTGATCGATGCGCTCTTCGATCTCTTTCGGATAGACATTGAGGCCGCCAGTGATGATGAGGTCCTTGGCACGGCCGACCAGCCGCAGGTAGCCCTTGCCGGGCCCATCGGCGACCCACTCGCCCATGTCGCCGGTCTTGAAATAACCATCACCGGTGAATTCGTCTCGCGTCTTGTCCGGCATGCGCCAGTAGGCGGCGAACACGTTCGGGCCGCGCACCTCGACTGCGCCGATGTGGCCGGGCGCGAGCGCGGAGCCATCGTCGCCAACGACGCGCATCTCGACGCCGGGCAATGGCTTGCCCACCGTGCCGGCAACGCGCTCGCCCTCCAGCGGGTTCGACGTGTTCATGCCGGTCTCCGTCATGCCGTAGCGTTCGAGGATCGCTTGCCCCGTGCGTTCGCTGAAGGCGGCGAATGTCTCCGGCAGCAACGGCGCGGAGCCGGACACGAACAGCCGGATCGTTCTGCAGCTGTCGCGGGTGAACGTCGGCTCGGAAACGAGACGCGAGTAAAACGTCGGCACGCCCATCATGACGGTTGCGCGCGGCAGCAGGCTCGTGACTTCCCTGGCGTCGAATTTCGGCAGCCACAACATGTGCGAGCCGGACAGCAGCACGCAGTGGAGCGCGACGAACAGGCCATGCACGTGGTAGATCGGCAGCGCGTGCAGCAGGACGTCGCCGCGGGTGAAGCCCCAGGCCGCGACCAGCGCCAGCGCATTGGACGCGAGGTTGCGATGGGTGAGCATCGCGCCCTTCGAGCGGCCGGTCGTGCCGGACGTGTACAGGATCGCCGCCAAGTCATCGGGCCCCGATTCGACCGTGGCAAACGTTTCGGGAAAAGTGGCGGCCCGATCCATCAGCTCGCCGCCGTGGCCATCCAGCGTCAGGACCGTCGCGCCGCGCGCGAGCGTTTCCACCAGGCCGAGGCGATCCGGACTGCACACGATCACGCTCGGCTCCGCGTCCGCGAAAAAGTAGTCGAGCTCGCTGCGCTGATATCCCGTATTGAGTGGCAGGTACACCAGGCCGGCGCGCAGGCAGGCGAGGTAGAGTGCCATTACTTGCCAGTGCTTGTCGGTCTGCACCGCGACACGGTCTCCCTTGCGGCAACCGGCGGCGACCAGCGCGTGTGCAATCCGCGCTGATGCGGCCACGATGTCGTCGTAGTGGATGACCGGCCCGTTGGGAATGACCAGCAGCGGTTGTTCCGCGCCCTCGGGGAAGTGGCCTTCGAACAGTGCGTACAGGTTGGCGTTCACGTAGAGGGCGTTCGTTGCGTGGACATAAAGCTCGCGCAAGCCTGCGCTGGGGTCCCGCAGGCGCGCGCGGCGATGTTATTCTGGTCCGGTCGATTATTCCACAGAGTGGAGGGTCAGGTTGCGGCCGCCTTCCGACACGCGTGTCGCAGATCTCGATACTTGAACCGTTGGCACGACTGGCCGCGCTCGCGGACGCCCCGAGCATGGAAGCGCTGCCCGCTGCCGGCGCAAGTCCTCACCTGGCGCGTTGGGGCATCGCAGCGGGCGACTCCGATGGCGTCGTGGGAGGACGCTTCGCAGTGGGCCCGACACGGGTCCTGGCAGCGGCGCAGGACGCGCGGTTCCTGGGCGGCAGCATCGGTGCGAAGCACGGCGCATTGCTGCAGCATCTGTTCGAGCGCGCCCTCGATGAACGTCCGGATGCCGTTATTCTGCTCGTCGATTCCGGCGGCGTGCGTTTGCACGAGGCCAACGCCGCGGAATGGGCGCTGGCGCGTGCGCTGCGCGCGTTGTTCGACGTGAGGCGCGTGGGCATTGCGACGCTCGCGATCGTCACGGGTAGCGCGTTCGGCGGCGCGTCGGTGCTGGCTGCGGCGTGCGCACACCTGCTCTTCATGCCGCACGCGCGCTTCGGCTTGTCCGGCCCCGGCGTGATCGAAACCGCGCATGGCAAGGCGGAACTCGATGCGGGCGATTCCGGCGCAGTGACGGCATTGTTCGGGGCATCGGCGCGCGTTGCTTCAGGCATTGGCGCAGCGATCGACGATGATATCGACGCGGTGCGAACGGCGATACGCGCGGCGACGCGGCACGTCGATCGATTCGATCGGCGCGCGCTCGACGCATGGGATGCGAAGCTGGCAGCGAGGCTCGGCCACGCGGGGCTGACCGCCGCTGCGGCAGCGCGGTCGCCATCGACGATGCCGATGTTTGCCGACGCGGTGCCTGTCGATGCGACGGGTTGGCTCTGGCGCCTGCACGACAGCGATATTCATCTGCTGAGGCCGCTGGCATCCCAGGCATTCGATCCGACGGTCGCTGTGGCCGTGGCTCAGGCGATTTCCGGTGGACTGCCACCGCGATCACCGCTGGTCATCCTCGAGGACTCGCCCGGCCATGCCGCGACGCGCATGGCAGAGGCGATCGGGGTGTCCGAATATCTGGCCGCGCACGCGGCACGGCTCGCCGTGCTGCAAGCAGAGGGTCATGTGGTATTGGGATTGCTGACGGGCCGTGGCCACAGCGCCGCGTTCTTCGTCAACGCGCTGCAGGCCGCGACGCTGGACGCGCTTGCCGGCGCGCGCATCGAGGCCATGGCGCCCGATGCGATCGCCCGCGTGACGCGCCTTCCTGCGAAGGCGCTTGCGGCGCTTATCGAGGAAGACCCCTTGATGGGTCAGCCGGTGAGGCACTTGGCGGCGCTGGGCGGCGTGGCGAGGATCCACGCCGGCATGAACGGACCGGAGTTGCAGGCGCGTGTCGCGGAGTTGCGCTAACGCGGCCGGGACGCCACGAACACGCGCGCGACCTGTTCGGCGCGGTCCGCGAGGAGTGCGCCGGCGTTCGCGATGCATTCGTCCAAGGACACCGGACCGTTCGGCAGCGCGAAGCAGCCGGCGAAATGTATCCCCAATTCGGGCAACGCGGCCGAATCGATGGCGCCGGATATCAGTGTGACCGGAACGTCACGGGCGCGGGCGTGCTCGGCCACGACAAAGGGCGCCTTGCGCAGCAGCGTTTGTGCGTCGCTGCGCCCCTCGCCGGTGATCGCCCAGTCGGCAGTCGCGAGCGCTTGATCCAGACCAATCAGTTCGGCCACGACTTCCGCGCCGGACTGGAACGTGCCGCCCAATAGCTGCAGTGCGAATCCCAGGCCGCCGGCCGCGCCCGCGCCGGAAGATTCGGCTGCCTTGCGGCCGATCGCAGCCTCGGCGCGCGCGGCGAAACGCGCGATTGATCCGTCGAAGACGCGCACCTGCGTCGCCGACACGCCTTTCTGCGGTCCGAAGATCGCAGTCGCGCCGCTTTCTCCCGCAAGCGGATTGTTGACGTCCGACATGATGGTGATCGTGCACCCGGAAAGCCGGGCATCGAGTGCCGAAGCGTCGACGCTTTCCAGTGTAGCGAGCGCGTCCGGGCCGGGGGTGATTTCCCGCCCGGTCGCGTCGCGAAGGGACAGGCCGAGTGCCGCGAGAAGGCCGGCGCCGCCGTCGTTCGTGCTGCTGCCGCCCAGCCCGATCATGAAGCGGCGCAGTCCCTGGTCCAGCAGTGCACGTATGAGTTCACCGACGCCACGCGTCGTGCGCTTGCCCACGTTGACTGCCATGCCGGCGCGATCGGTGATGCCCACGACCTGGGCAATTTCGACGACGGCGATGGTTTCTCCGTCGCGCTTCAGGAGTCCGTAGTCCGCGTCGATCAGGGCGCCGCCGGCGCCGCGGACCGGGCACTGTAGACGCCGGCCGGTGTCGCCGACGGCGGTGAGAATCGCGTCGAGCGTTCCTTCGCCGCCATCGGCCATAGGTCGCGCGATGATTTCCGCATCAGGCCATGCGCGGGCCAAACCGCCAGCGAGCGCCGCGCAAACGTCGGGTGCGGACAGCGAGCCCTTGAAGGAGTCCGGCGCGACGACGATTCGTGGCACGTGGCGAAATTCGGAGATGGCGCACTCGAAGCGCTGGAGTGTAGCGCAGCGTGCCGATGGCGGACGCAATTCGTCGACAGGTTTGCCATGCTGTGACGTTGACCCCCTTTATTGCGCCATGTACTGTCGTAAACGAAAAGCGCCGACGATATCCCGCAATGATCATCCACCGACTTGTCGCAGCATTGCTCGCAGGCTCGATATGCACACATGCCTGGACGCAGGTTCCCGACGATGCGCGCGAGCTGCGCTGGGCGGAAGAGGTTGCGCCGCAGGTGGTCGTGGGCGAAGTGTTGTGGCTGGCCACGCCGCAACGCGCCAAGGTGCTGGCGCTTTATACGAGCGCGCCGTCCGCCCGGGGCGGCGTCGTCATCGTGCACGGATTGGGCGTGCACCCCGATTGGGGGCTGAATGGCGCGCTGCGCGCACGACTCGCCGACCAGGGTCTCGCGACGTTGTCGGTGCAGATGCCGGTGCTGGACAAGGATGCGTCGCGTGAGCAATACCGCGCGCTGTACCCCGTTGCGGGACAACGCATCGCGGCGGCCGTGCGCGCACTGCGCGAACGTGGGATCGCCAAGGTGGCGATCGTTTCGCATAGCCTGGGCGCCGGCATGGTGGACGCATGGCTTGCGGGTCCGGACGCAATGACGATTGCCGCCTGGGTGCCGATCGGGATGCTCGTCGAGTTTGCGCAGGCACCGCGCGAGCCCGTGCTCGATGTCGTGGCCGGCAGCGATTTTCCTGAAGTGCTGGCCAGCGCAAAGCTGCGCACACCCCGACTCCAACGCGACCGCTGCTCGCGCCTGGTCGTGGTGCCCCGAACCGACCATTACTTCGACAGCGCGACCGAGCCACTGGCCGGCGTCATCGTGCCCTTCCTCGATCGTGCATTCGCGGGCGACTGCTAGAGGCGTCCAACGCTGAAGCGAGCGGGTGTAGACGAGCGCCCCGCTAGTGAACGACCAGCAGCCGCAGCCCGAGCGCCAGGAAAATTCCGCCCGCCACACGATCCAGCCAGGCGCCGATGGCGGGGCGGCGGGCGATGCGCTCGCCGATGCCGCCGGCGAACCAGCCGATCGCGGTGAAGACGATGACGGCCACGAGCGTGAACAGCACGCCGAGTTGCGCAATCTGCCAGGGCACGTGGCCGCGCGGGATGTCCACGAACTGCGGCAGGAACGCGAGGAAATAGAGGATGACCTTCGGATTGATCGCGTTGGCGACGAGCCCTTTGACGAAAAGTCTCCCCGGCGTCTCTTTGGGAGGGTCTCCGGCCGGCGATGAGGTGAGGGCGCGCGCGTTGCGGATGGCCTGGATGCCGAGCCAGACCAGATAAAGGCCGCCGGCGATTTTCAGCGCGGTGAACGCGGGCGGCGATGCTGCGATCAGCGCGCTGACGCCTAGGGCGGCGAGCAACGTGTGATTGAGGCAGCCGAGCGCGCAGCCCAGGCCGAACGCCACGCCGGACTTGCGGCCGCGCGCCATGCCGATGCTCAACACCATCAGGTTGTCGGGTCCGGGCGCGCACGCGATCAGGGTTGCGGCGGCGAGGAACGTCGCGGCCTGCGGCAGCGTGAGCAGGGCGTCCACCGCGGCATTGTGCCTCAACGTGCGCATTGCAGCCGTCCGCCATGTGGACTCCGCAGTGTCGTGCTCCCATGTATTTCGTCGCGCCCAGGCGCGGCCCGTCGCCTGGGCGCTGGCGGTGTCCCGAGTTCTCCTACCATCTGGCACAGGACACGTCGGCCATACTAGGAGGTCCGCATGCACCGAACGATCATCGCGCTGTTGTTGTGCTTCCCGATGCTGGCCTACGGCGCCGGAAATTCGCCGGAAGGCCGCTGGGAAGGCCCGATCGCGATTCCCGGCAACGAAGTCCAGGTCGTGATCGACCTGGCGCGCGACGGAACCGGCGCCTGGACCGGGTCGATCATCCTGCAGGGCCTCGGTGTGAAGGGCGCGCCGCTGGCAAATCTCGCAGTCAACGATGGCGACATTGCGTTCGATGTTGGCGACAGGTTTCGCAGTCCAACCCACGGTGCGATGGCGTTCGCAGCCCATCTGACAGCGGCCGGTGTTATGGCGGGCGCAATGCGGCAAGGCGGCAACGTAGCCAAACTCGACCTCAAGCGGACAGCGCCGGCACAGGTCGAGCCCGCACCGCGCAGCACGGCAGTCGGACGCGACCTGGCGGACCAATGGACCGGCGAATTCGAGCTGGGCGGCTATCCGCGCCACGTCACGATCGCACTCGAAAATCACGCCGGCGCCGCGGCCACGGCGCGGTTCGTCATCGTCGGCAAGCAGACAAATGACATTCCCGTCGATCTCGTTACCGAGGACGGCAATTTCCTGCGCGTCGAGTCGTTGGCGAATCACATCGCGTTCGAAGGACGCTACGACAAGGCAAGCGGCGAGTTGCGGGGCATCGTCGACTTGGGCTTCGCCGAGCGGCCCCTTGTATTGCGCCGTTCCGGCGGGAGGCCGTCATGAAGCGCACATGCGGAGTTCTTGCGTTGGCTGCCGTCTTCGCCACCGGCGCGGCGGACGCCCAATCGACGTTTCGCGGCGACGCAGCACATGCGGGAGCGTATCCAGGCGAAGGACCGCGCCAGTTTCATCGCGTCAAATGGAAGTTCCCGACGGGTCACAGGATTGTCTCGTCGCCGGTCTACGCGAACGGCGCGATCTACTTCGGCGGTGACGATGGGAATGTCTACGCCGTCGATGCGGCAGACGGGCATCAACTGTGGAAGCGCAGTACCGGCGGGCCGGTTGCGGCAACGCCCACCGTCGCCGACGGCGCCGTGTACGTCGGCAGCTACGACGGCAAGTTCTACGCGCTCGACGCCCGCACCGGCGCTTTGCGTTGGAAAATCGCCACCGGAGGCGAGCGGCGCTTCGAAGCCAAGGGCTTGCACGGCATGCAGCCGAAGAACCAGACCATTGCCGATCCTTTCGACGTCTACCTGTCGAGTCCGGTCTTAGGCGGAGGCAGCGTCTACTTCGGCAGCGGCGACGGCAACGTCTACGCCGTTGACGCGACTACCGGCGAAGTGAAATGGAAATTCGCGACGGGTGACGTCGTCCACGCGTCGCCTGCGTACGCCGACGGCGCCGTATTCGTCGGTAGCTGGGACAGCTACTTCTATGCGATCGACGCTGCGTCGGGCAAGGAGAAATGGCGGTTCCACGGCGGCGAGGATCCGGTAATTCACAACCAGGTCGGATTCCAGTCTTCGCCGGCAGTCGTGAACGGCGTCGTGTATACCGGTTGCCGGGATTCGAACCTCTATGCGATCGATGCGGTCACCGGTAAGGAGAGGTGGCGCTACAACAACAATGGCAGCTGGGTGATCGGCTCGCCGGCGGTCATCCAAGGCAAGGTGATTTTCGGCACGTCGGACTCGAGCCTGTACCTGGTTGTCGATGCGGTCACAGGCAAGGAGATTGTCCGGCAGCAAGGCAAGGCCTATGTGTTTGGATCGCCTTCGGTGGCTGGAAAGACTGTCTTCGTCGGCGTCCTCAACGGAACGCTGGAAGCACGCGATCTCGACACTGGAAATTTGCTGTGGGAGTACTACACCGAAGCTTCCAAGCGCAACGACGGCTGGGTACTGACCGCGGACCGCCAATTCAATGGACCGCTGCTCTTCTGGTCGAGTTGGCGCGAGGTGCCGATCGTCGCGACGGACCGGCAATTCGGCGTGGGATCGATTTTTTCCTCTCCGCTCATCGTCGACGGTGTGGTCTACTTCGGCAGCACCGACGGCAACCTGTACGCATTGGAGTAGCGGGGGACGACCCCCGCTGGCGTGGCCCACGACCGCAACCGTCCGCGCTTGGCGAAGCGGATCACCTCGCCTTGGTCAGTTCCTTCATCAGCGGCACGTCGAATTCGATGTCGACCTGCGGCCCGCCCATGGTCGCGCCGTCGAAAACGAGCTTGCCGGCGAGGCGCGTCGGCGTGTCCGTGGAAAGGAAAAGCGCGGCTGGCTGCTCGGTGCCCGAAAACTGCACGCGCTGGTCGTTCAGGACCACCCAGTAATTGAGGCGCGGACCCACGTCGAGATCGACGGTCAATCCGCTGCCCAGTCCCGAGTCCGTACAACTCATTGTCGTGCACGCGTCGATCTTCGCGCTGAGGTCGGTTGGCGAAAAGATCAGATGGCGAATGATCTTGCCCGGCTCGACCGCGTCCGGCCCCTTGACCAGGTACGCGAATTTCGGCGTCATCGTGATCACGCCGGACTTGGACTTGTACGTCAGCGTCCCCTTGGCGGTCCCGCCCGCGGCGACGGCATGGCAGGCAACAGCCATGGCAATCAGTCCCGCCAAGCCCGCAAGCGCAGTGCGCACGACTCGCCTTGATTTCATTCGCGACTCCTTGGTCGTTGTCATACGGCGGTTTGCCTTTCGTCAGTTGCGCGTCGCCTTCTTCACGAGCGCCAGCACGGCGGGCTTGTCCGCGAAGGCCTTTTCGTAGGCCCTCGCCTTATCCGGCGGCAGCCGGTAGCCTGCCGCGATCAATTCCTCGAGGCCGTCGTGGCCGGCGTACAGACCCATGTCGAACGCGGAGATGCCCATCGGGTTGGTCGCCCCGACCCTTGCACCCGCCTTGATGAGCAGCTTCATCACTTCGCGGTCGCAGCCTTTCATCGACGCTGCCATCAGGGGTGTGAAGCCGTTGCCGTCGCCGCGGTTGGCATCGGCCCCGCGATCCAGAAGCAGCTTCATCAGCGTCTTGGTATCGGCCTTGGTCGGGCGCACGCTGGGAGCGCAGGCGTCGCCCCCTTGCAGCATGACGACAAGCGGCGGGCCGCTGCCGGCGACCGGCGCCGACGCTGACATCCCGGAGTCGAGGAAGGCGCGCACGACGGAAACGTCTGTCCCGGCCAATGCCTGGAAATACGAGCCGGATTCCATCGTGATCTTGCGCTCGCGCAGCAACGCGACAGCGCTGGTTTCAGCGGACGTGGTCGTGCCGCGAGCCGAAGCCGCCGATTCCGGTGGGACGGCCGCGGTGGCAGGCGCCTGGCCCCCTAACTTCGCCAGCGTCGACTTCGCTTCCGCACGAACCTCGGCGTCGGGGTCCGCCTCTGCGAGCGCCGCGATGGCTCCGCGCGATCGTTCGGCCACGCGCGCTTTCGCTGCGGCGGTGATCGCTTGCTTGCTGTCGCCCATTTCGCCGATCGTGGCCACGGCGCGCCTGCGCGTCGCGGCTTCGGAATCGCGGAGCACGACGACCACGGCATCGATCTGCGCACTTGCCAGCCCACCGGCACGGCCCAAGCTCCACAGCGCTTCGCTGCGCACGGAACTGTCGGGATCGCTCAACAGTTCGGCCGCGCGCGGCGCCCAGACCAGCACGTCCCTCTCCCGAACTTCCTTGCCGAGCAGACTCAACGCCGCTTCACGGACCTTGGGTTCGCGCGACGCGAGATAGCCCACCAGCATTTCGGTCCAGCCATCCGGCTTCGGGTTGAACAAGCCGAGCGCCTTCAGCAACACGGGCTGGCTGTAGCGCGCCGCGCGTGTTGCCTCGACGATCGGCACAATCAGCGCGCGATCGCCGGTCTTGGCCAGACGCTCGAGCGCACTCACAGCGCTCTCGAAGCTCTCGCGTTCCTCGATACTGTGCGCCGATGTGGGCCGCGGCGCGGCGGCGCGCTCCAGGAACTCGAGGATCGGGTAGAGCAGCATCACGGGCGGCGCATGGCCGACCAGTCCGCGCGCTGCCATGTAGCGGTCGCTGTTGGGAATGTCCGGGGTGTCGAACACGCGCCGGCGGGCGCCGGCGAGTTCGGCGTTCGACATGCCGAGCGTCTGCAGGGCGCCGGCCGCGCGGATCACCACCGCCGGCGAGGGGTCGTCGAGCGCCTGCGCCAGATGCGCGCGGGCCGGTTCCGAGGCCTTGCCGGATTTCCACAGCGCACCGGCGGCAGCGGCCCGCACGCGCGAATCGGGGTCGGCCAGCGCCGCGTCCAGCGCCTGGATGACGTTGGGATATTCGAAGCCGCCCAGGTATTCCGCCGCCTTGATGCGCTCTCCGGCGTTACGATCCTTCTGCAGGATCTGCACATGCTCGTCCGCCCATTTGTGAAACGTACGTTCGGCGTCGCTTTGGGCGCGCGCCGAAAGGGCGAGCAATGCGAAGACCAGCAAGCCGATGATGCGGACCGCGTGGGACATCGCCTTCCCTCCGGCAAAGCGGCAACCCGCAGGATAATGTGCTTTGATCCGCCGTGCACGCGGAGACGACGTCCCCGCTGCAGGCGTTCGCGCACGTGATGACTCGCGACGCTAATTCGTCGCGCGCGTCAGCCGGTCGCGTACGGCGAACCAGTCCGAATTGTCCGGAACTGCCTCGATCAGGATCGCCTTGACTCCGGGCAGGTCGAGCGCGCGCAGGTTCGCGTACAAGTCGTGCGCGTAATCCTGCGCGGCGGTGGAAGCAACGACCCACGCGCCGACGAATTCGCGAGGGCGCGGAAGCGTGCGCGCGAGGACGGCAACGCGCTCGCCACTCGCGGCGCGGCGCGCGGTTTCGGACGGCAGGTCGCCGCATGCGACCAGGCGCGCGGGTGCATGCGGCGCGTAGTGCGACGCGAGCATCCCCGACGCCCGCGGTGCGTCCAAGCCGGGCGCCTTTGGCGCACGACCCAGTACGCCGGCCAGCGCGTCGATGCCGATGCCGCCGGGACGCAGCAGGGCAGGCTCGCTGCCGGTGAACGCGACGATCGTGCTTTCGATGCCGACGGCGCACGGTCCTCCGTCGAGAATCATCGCCACCGCATCTCCCAGGTCGTCCGCGACATGCTGCGCGGTGGTGGGAGACACGTGGCCGAACCGGTTGGCTGACGGCGCCGCAATCCCGTTGCCTCCGAGCGCGGCGAACGCGGCGAGCAATGCACTCGCGACCGGATGCGCCGGCATGCGCAGGCCCACGCTATCCTGGCCGCCCGTGACGGCGTCGTCGACGTGACCGGCGCGCGGCAGGATCAGCGTCAGCGGTCCCGGCCAGAACGCGGCCGCGAGTCGTCGCGCACCGTCGGGAAACTCGCGGGCCCAGCGTTCGACTTGGGCCACGTGCTGCAGATGCACGATCACCGGATGATCCGTGGGCCGGCCCTTGGCCGTGAAGATCCGGTGCACGGCATCGCGATTGCCTGCGTCCGCGCCCAGGCCATAGACCGTTTCGGTCGGAAATGCGACGAGTTCGCCGGCGTGCAGGCGCCGCGCCGCGTCCGCCACCGCGGCGCTGGTCGGCGCCGCGATTCGCCCGCTCATCGCATGGTCCGGCAAAGCTCGACCTCGCGCCGTTCCCGCGGACCGTAAGCGCGAAGGAAACTGCTAGAATTCAAGCTTTTGCGAAGCGGCGCCCGCAGATCCACTGCGTGACCTGCGCCATGCCGCCGCGCATGCCGACAGGCGCAACCAGGAGTTGGAATGAGTGAGTTTCTGTTCACGTCGGAATCGGTGTCGGAGGGCCATCCGGACAAGGTCGCGGATCAGATTTCCGACGCGGTGCTCGACGCAATTCTAGAGCAAGACCCGACCGGACGCGTTGCGGCCGAGACGCTGGTGTCGACGGGGCTCGTCGTCATGTCGGGTGAGATCACCACCCGGGCCAATGTCGATTACGCGCGCGTCGCGCGGGAAACGGTCCGCGCCATCGGCTACAACGACCCGGAGCTGCGCTTCGACGCCGACGGCTGTGCGGTGATGGTTTGTTACGGCCGCCAGTCGCCTGACATTGCACAGGGCGTGGATCGCGCATCGGACGACTACCTGAACCAGGGCGCCGGCGACCAGGGCCTGATGTTCGGCTACGCGTGCGACGAGACGCCGTCGCTGATGCCGTTCCCGATCTATTACGCGCACCGGCTCGTGCAGCGACAAAGCGAGGTCCGGCGCGACGGTCGCCTCTCCTTCCTGCGACCGGACGCCAAATCGCAGGTCACCGTCCGTTACGCGAACGGCAAGCCCGTTGCGGTCGACACAGTCGTTCTCTCCACGCAGCATCATCCGTCGATGAACGACAAGCAGGACAAGCTCGCGGAGGCGGTCATCGAGGAGATCATCAAGCCAGTGTTTCCCGCGGAGATGCTGAAGGGGGCGCGCTTCCTCGTGAATCCCACCGGACGCTTCGAAATCGGTGGGCCTCACGGCGACGCCGGGCTCACGGGCCGCAAGATCATCGTCGACACCTACGGCGGCGCAGCGCCGCACGGCGGTGGCGCGTTTTCCGGCAAGGACCCGTCCAAGGTCGACCGTTCGGCCGCTTACGCCGCTCGTTATGTCGCGAAGAACATCGTGGCGGCGGGGATCGCTTCGCAATGCCAGGTGCAGGTGTCGTACGCGATCGGCGTAGCCAAGCCGATCAACGTCACGATTTACACCGAGGGCACCGGGAAGATTTCCGACGAACGGATCGCAGCGCTCGTCGCCGAGCACTTCGACCTGCGCCCCAAGGGCATCATCCGCATGCTCGACCTGCTGCGGCCGATTTACCGCAAGACGGCGGCGTACGGCCACTTCGGCCGCGACGAGCCCGAATTTACCTGGGAAAATACGGACCGCGCCGAGGTATTGCGGGCGGCGGCCGGCCTGTAAATGCAGTCCGAAAGCGAAAGGGTCCGAACATGATCGATCGCCGATTCGAAATGCTGGTCCGTGGTGTGTGCGCAGGCAGCGCGCTGCTTGTGTTGGCGTCGTGCGCGACGCTGAATCGGGAGGGTGCGGTGGCGCCGCTGGATGGCGGTAGCGTCGCGGTCAGGCAGGGCGCGCCGCTGGTGATCAACCTGTCCGTGGACCCGGCGACCGGCTTCGGCTGGGTGATGACCAGCAACCCGGGCGACAAGGTCTGGCTGATCGGCGGGCCGGATTACACGCCGGAGCCGATTCCGCCTGGCATGCTTGGAGTCGGGGGCACGACGACTTACCGCTTCCGCGCCCAGGCGCAAGGCAGTCAGACGCTCGAATTTGCCTACCTGCCCGTATGGGAAAAGGGCGCCGTTCCCACCAAGACGGTCCGCTACGACGTGACTGTCCGATCCGCAGGTTGGGAGAACTGGTTCTAGCCCGACCGTGCGGCTCGGAAACAAGCCTGGCGCTAAAATCCAAGTTACTGTATAATATCGACTTTTGGCGGTTCGACTTTGGGTCATCCGCCGAAGGCAGCGCGCGTGGCGCTGCGCCCCGCACCGCTATTTCTAGGAAAAGCCATGGCCGAACGTTCCCGTACCCGCCGCAACACGCTCGAGCGTCGTTGCCTGCCCAAGACCTTCAAGCGCATGTTCGTCGGCGCGCCCAAGGGAATCTTCAAGATGCTGGAAAAGATCAAGAAGAACTGATCTTCCGCACTGTCGCATCTCGGGCCGCCTGAGCCTCAGGCGGCCCTTGTATTTTCATCAGGGTGTAACACTCGGCGTGCCGTTCGCGGCATCATGGCCGCCATGGCGTTCGCGTATTACAGCAAGCTGTCGCCCGCGCACCAGCGCGTGTATCGCGCAAGCGACGAGATCCCCACGCTCGAATTGCCGGCGGGCTTGGCCGTAACCGCGCCCGTCGCGGCCATCCGCGCGGGATTGCTCAGCGAAGACCGCGCCGCCGTTCAGCGCGCCTGCCAGGCGCTCGTCGATGCGTTGGTCACCGGGTACGACGTGCCACCGGTCCGCGTCCGGGTGCTCGCGAAGCGGCCTTCCGACGACTACGGCGAACTCCATGGGCTCTACGAACCTGACGAGGAGATCACGCCGGCACGCATCACGGCCTGGATGCGCACTGCACAGCGAAAGCAGGTTGTGGCGTTCAAGTCGTTTCTGCGTACGCTGGTGCACGAGTTCGCTCACCACCTGGATTACGAGCACTTCAAGCTTCCGGAGACTTTCCATACCGAGGGCTTCTACCGCCGCGAGTCGAGCCTCGCCAACGCGCTGCTGGCCACGCTCGAACCCGCCAACCCCCTCCAGAGCAACCTGCGCTAGTTTTTGGTAGAATGCCTGCCGCTCCCCGAGGAGCGTTGCAACAGTCGCCCGCGGACCTTCACCTGTCCGCCGCGCTGCCAGGCTCGGGGTTCACCATCCATTGCAACTGCGCTCGTTGATCCGCGGCTTGTCTGCCCGCGGGATGACGAGTGCGATTCCTGCCTCCCTCCCGCAAGTCGACCGGCCGCCCGACAAGGAGTGATGCATGAACGCAGGCACCGATACCAGGAATCTCAAAGACTTCCACGTCGCGGACATGGCGCTGGCCGACTGGGGGCGCAAGGAAATCGCCATCGCCGAGACCGAGATGCCCGGCCTCATGGCGATTCGCGACGAATTTGCTCCCGGACAACCGTTGCGCGGGGCGCGCATCGCCGGTTCGCTGCACATGACGATCCAGACCGCCGTGCTGATCGAGACGCTGCAGGCGCTGGGTGCGGACGTGCGTTGGGCGTCGTGCAACATCTATTCCACGCAGGACCATGCCGCCGCCGCAATCGCCGCCCGCGGCACGCCGGTGTACGCGCACAAGGGCGAGACGCTCGACGAATACTGGGAGTACACGCACCGCATCTTTGAATGGCGGATGCCCGACGGATCCGTCGGCACGCCGAACATGATCCTCGACGACGGCGGCGACGCGACGCTCCTCGTCCATCTCGGAACGCAGGCCGAAAGCGACCGCTCGCTGATTTCCCATCCTGGCAACGAGGAGGAAACCGCGCTTTTCGCGGCGATCGCGAAGCGCCTCGCCGCCGACGCGACGTTCTACTCGCGGATCAAGGCGGGCATCCGCGGCGTGACCGAGGAAACGACGACAGGCGTCAAGCGCCTGTACACGATGCACAAGGAAGGCCGGCTGGGCTTCCCGGCGATCAACGTCAACGACTCGGTGACCAAGTCGAAGTTCGACAATCTATACGGCTGTCGCGAATCGCTGGTCGACGGGATCAAGCGGGCCACGGACGTGATGGTCGCCGGCAAGGTCGCGCTGGTGGCCGGCTACGGCGACGTGGGCAAGGGCTCGGCGCAGGCGTTGCGCGCGTTGTCGGCGCAGGTGTGGGTGGCCGAGATCGACCCGATCTGCGCATTGCAGGCGGCGATGGAAGGCTACCGCGTCGTGACGATGGACTATGCGGCGGACAAGGCGGACATCTTCGTCACCGCGACCGGCAACATCGACGTCATCACGCACGAGCACATGAAGCACATGAAGAACCAGGCGATCGTGTGCAACATCGGCCACTTCGACAACGAGATCGAAGTGGCGTCGCTGAAGGCTTACCCGTGGGAGAACATCAAGCCGCAGGTCGACCACATCATCTTCCCGGATGGCAAGCGGATCATCCTGCTCGCCGAAGGCCGCCTTGTGAACCTGGGCTGCGGCACGGGGCATCCGTCCTACGTGATGAGCTCGTCGTTCGCGAACCAGGTCATGGCGCAGATCGAGTTGTGGACCGACGCGCAGACCAGCGGCAATCAATATCCGGTCGGCGTGTATGTGCTGCCGAAGCATCTCGACGAGAAGGTGGCGCGGTTGCAGCTGTCCAAGCTCAACGCGATGCTGACACCGCTGACCGACAAGCAGGCGCGGTATCTGGGCGTGCATGCGCGCGGGCCCTATAAGCCCGACAGTTATCGCTACTGATCGAGTGTCGAGCTGCGAAATGAAGCGCCGCTGAAGACTGCGGCGCTCGTCTCTCGCTGCCTGCAACGGTTGCCGGCGTCGCGGGTCCGGTCTTGCGTCTCCTGTTCACTTCGTTAGGAGGTTCCGATGCGACTGCTTCTGATCTGGCTCATCAACGCGCTGGCACTCCTTGCGCTGAAGTACATCATGCCATCCATCACGGTCGACTCGTTCGTCACTGCGCTTATCGTGGCGGTGGTACTGGGTTTGATCAACACGCTGATCCGCCCGTTGTTCGTGCTGCTGACTTTGCCGGTGACGATATTGACGCTCGGACTCTTCCTGTTCGTCATCAACGGCCTGCTGTTCTGGGCAGTAGGCTCGTTCGTCCCCGGTTTTCACGTGGCCGGATTCTGGGCCGGCGTGTTCGGCGCGATCATCTACAGCATCATCTCGTGGGCGTTGTCCGCGTTGTTGCTGCCGAAGAAGACCTGAACGGGACATACGAACGTGGCTGATCGCCCCAAACTGTACAGCGCCGAGTTCTTCCCGCCGCGGAGCGAGGAGGGCGCGGCCAAGCTGCGTGCGGCGCGGGCGCAACTCGCGCAGCTGAAGCCGGCGTTCTTTTCGGTGACCTTCGGCGCAGGCGGGTCGACTCGTGAGGGTACGCTGGCCACCGTGCTGGAAATTCGCGCCGAAGGGCTCGCTGCCGCGCCGCACATCTCGTGCGTCGGCGCGTCGCGCGCATCGCTGCGCGATGTGCTGTCACACTATCGGAGCCACGGCATCCGGCATCTCGTCGCGCTGCGCGGCGACCAGCCTTCGGGCTCGGGCGATACCGGCGATTTTCGCTATGCGAGCGAGCTCGTTGCCTTCATACGCGAGGAAACGGGCGACTGGTTCCACATCGATGTCGCGGCCTATCCGGAATATCATCCGCAGGCGCGAAGTTGCGACGACGATCTCGCGAACTTCGAACGCAAGGTCAAGGCAGGCGCCGATTCCGCGATCACGCAATACTTCTTCAACCCGGATGCGTACTGGCACTTCGTGGACGCGTGCGCGGCGCGCGGCATCACCGCGCCAATCGTTCCGGGCATCATGCCCATCATGAGCGCCAGCGGCCTGGCGCGCTTTTCTGACAGTTGCGGCGCGGAGATTCCACGCTGGATCCGGCGCAGGCTCGAGGGATTCGGCGACGATCACGCGTCGGTGCGTTCGTTTGGGCTCGACGTCGTCACCGAACTGTGCGCTGGCCTGATCGAGGACGGCGTTCCGGGTCTCCACTTCTACACGCTCAATTCCGCGGCATTGACGTCGACCATCTGGCAACGCCTGGGCATCTAGCGGGTCGGGCGTAGAATCGGCGCCATGGCCAACACGCCCGATTTCATTGCGCACGTTCTGGAGCTGATGCGTCCGGCCGGACGCGCGAGCGCGCGAGCGATGTTTGGCGGACACGGACTCTATGTCGAAGGGCTGATCGTGGGCATCGTGGTCGAGGACGTGCTCTATCTCAAGACCGATGACGACACGCGTGGCGCCTACGTCAAGCGCGCTCTCGATCCGTTCTGCTATACGACCAAGGAAGGCAAGGCCCACGCGATGAGCTACTACCGGGCGCCGGACGAGGCCGTCGAAGGACCGGATGCGATGCGCGAGTGGCTGCGCCCGGCAATGGGCGCGGCTTTGCGCAGTGCGCAGAAGAAGCCGCGCACCGCCGCACTACGTCGCGCGCGCGGCCGTCCAGCGTAAAAGTCAGCTGCCTGGCCGGAACGACGTGAGTTCCAGCAGCGCGTTCTGGCTGCGATGCCGGACCGCGTTCCTGGCATCTCCCTTCTCCAGGTACTCCGCTATCTTAGATTCCCGGACCACGCCGCCGACCTTGGGCGACCACCAGATTTCGTAGTTGCATTCGGTGGCGTAGCGCCAGAACGTTTCGTCGTCGAGGCGCATGATCACTCGCATCAGGATGGCATCGAACTCTCCGGCCGGAACCTGGACCTTCACCCAGCCGCCGACCTGCGCGAATCGGCTGATCTGGCCGGCCTGCTGCGTGGTCTCGTCGAAATTGTTGAGACGCTGGTTCCAGCGGTCGCCGCCCGTGAGCGGGAACTGGAAGCGGGTCAGCGGCACCGGGTCGAAGCGGCGGGTCTCGTTATCGAACAATGCGCCCACGGAAACGATACCGGGAGACGGCCATTGCTCGGTCCGCGTGTTGTCGACGGTCGGGCCTTTCTGCGTGATGCGTACGGTGATTCCCTGCGCATTGACCGCGATGACCTCGTGCGTCTCCTCCCAGATCACCGGCGCGCGGAAGCCGTCCTGCGCGTTGTAGATCCAGCGGTCGCCGACGCGATAGAGCGGCGCGGGCGCCGGCGGGCCGGCTATGCCGCCGACGATGACGCAGCCGGGGAGCGTTGCCGCAGCCGCGGCGAGCATGAATGTTCGGCGATCCATCGACCCTTTCCCTGGGTTGCTTGGTTGGGGAACAGGACGGCGCCCTGACTATTCCGCCGCGCCGCTAGTTGTCGCCGCCGTCCGTAATGGCGCCCTGGCTCGCGGTCGACACGAGTCGCATGTATTTCGCCATGAGACCGCGTGTATAGCGCGGTTTGGGCCGCTGCCATTGCGCGCGGCGGCGGGCGATTTCCTCGTCGCTCACGTTGAGCTGCAGCAACAACCGGTGCGCGTCGATCGTGATCGAGTCGCCTTCGTGCACCAGCGCGATCGTGCCGCCCATGTAGGCCTCGGGCGCGACGTGCCCGACGACCATGCCCCATGTGCCGCCGGAAAAGCGGCCGTCGGTGATGAGGCCCACCGATTCGCCCAGCCCCTGACCGATGAGCGCCGACGTCGGCGCCAGCATCTCCTGCATGCCGGGGCCGCCCTTGGGGCCCTCGTAGCGGATGACGATGACGTCGCCGGCTACGATCTTCTTGGCCATGATCGCGGCCATCACTTCGGTCTCGGAATCGAAGACGCGCGCGGGACCGGTGATGGTTGGATTCTTGAGGCCGGTGATCTTGGCCACGCACCCTTCCGGGGAGAGGTTGCCGCGCAGAATCGCGAGGTGGCCCTGCGCATACATCGGCGCCTCCATGGGACGGATCACGTCCTGGTCGGCGCGCGGCGCGTCGGGAACGCCGGCGAGTTCCTCCGCCATCGTCCGACCGGTGATCGTCACGCAGTCGCCGTGCAACAGGCCGGCCTTCAGCAGCATCTTCAGCACCTGCGGCACACCGCCGGCGCGATGCAAATCGACGGCCACATATTTGCCGGACGGCTTCAAATCGCACAGAACCGGTACGCGCTTGCGAATGCGCTCGAAGTCGTCGATCGTCCACGCGACTTCCGCGGCCGAGGCGATGGCCAGGAAATGCAGCACGGCGTTGGTCGATCCTCCGGTGGCCATCACCAGCGAGATCGCGTTCTCGATGGACTCGCGCGTGATGATGTCGCGCGGCTTCAGGTCGTTCTTGATTGCCTCGACCAGAACTTTCGCGGACTGCGCCGCGGAGTCCGCCTTTTCCGGATCGGGCGAGGCCATCTGCGACGAACCCAGCAGGCTTACGCCCAGCGCTTCGAAGGCCGAGGACATCGTGTTCGCCGTGTACATGCCGCCGCACGCACCCACGCTCGGGCAGGCGTTCCTTTCGATGCCGTCGTAGTCCTCCTGCGACATCGTGCCGGCCGCGAAAGCGCCGACGGCCTCGAACGGCGACACGATGGTCAGCGTCTGGCCCTTCCATGTTCCCGGCTTGATCGTCCCCGCGTACACATAGATGCTGGGCACGTTCATTCGCGCCATCGCGATGACGCCGCCGGGCATGTTCTTGTCGCAGCCGCCAACGACGAGAACGCCGTCCATGCATTGCCCGTTGACCGAGGTCTCGATCGCGTCGGCGATCACCTCGCGCGAGATGAGCGAGTACTTCATGCCTTCGGTGCCCATGCCGATGCCGTCGGTCACCGTCGGCACGCCAAACACCTGCGGCATCGCGCCGGCGTCCTTGAGCGCCGCCATTGCACGATCGACCAGCGGCTGTATGCCGGCATTGCACGGATTCATCGTGCTGTGGCCGTTGGCCACGCCCACGATGGGTTTGTCGAAGTCGCCGTCGCGGAATCCCACGGCTCGCAGCATGGCGCGGTTGGGCGACCGGGCAACGCCCTGCGTGATCAGTCTGGAGCGGCGATTGAACGGCATTCGGTTATCCTCGCAACGCGGGCGCTGGAACGCACTTTGTATAATCGCTCATTCTAGCGCAGCGCCGCGAAGCACCCCACTCCCGCACACGACCTCCGCGACCCTCCGCCTAATGCTGGTTCATCCCAATTTCGACCCCGTTGCTCTGCAGCTGGGGCCCATCGCCGTGCGCTGGTACGGCCTCATGTACCTGCTCGCATTCGTGCTCTTCGTCTGGCTCGGGAAATTGCGCGCGCGCCGCAACCTGCTGACCGGCTGGCATCCCCGCGATGTCGACGACATGCTGTTCTACGGCGTGTTCGGCGTGATCCTGGGCGGCCGCCTGGGTTACGTGCTGTTCTATAAGCCGATGTACTACCTCGCGCATCCGCTGGAGATCGTCCAGGTCTGGGCGGGAGGGATGAGCTTCCACGGCGGTTTCCTCGGCGTGCTGGTCGCGCTGTGGTTTTTCGCGCGCTCGCGCAACAAGCGCTGGCTGGATGTCACCGACTTCGTGGCGCCGCTAGTGCCGCTTGGCCTGGCCGCGGGTCGCCTTGGAAATTTCATCAACGGCGAACTGGTTGGTCGCGCGACTGATGTGCCATGGGCCATGGTGTTTCCACAGGTCGACGCGGTGCCGCGCCATCCGTCGCAGCTTTATCAGTTCGGCCTGGAGGGCCTGCTGCTGTTCGCGTTGCTTTGGTGGTATGCAGAGCGGCCACGGCCGATGGGTGCGGTGTCCGGATTGTTCCTGATTGGGTACGGCAGTTTTCGCTTCATCGCCGAATACGCCCGCGAACCGGACAACTTTCTCGGCTTCCTGGCCGGGGGCCTGACCATGGGGCAGTGGTTGTCGCTGCCGATGGTGGGCGGCGGGATATTGCTGATGCTGATGGCTTACCGTCGTGCCGGCAAGGCGCAACCGACGATCATGGACAGGCTGAAATGAACGTCGGCGCGCGGGGCGATTGCGTTATCGCTGCCGCGCGTCAGTCGATGCGGCGGTAATCCGCGTCGATGGCATTGTGGCGCGCCCAGCGCGCCGCGCCCGCGGCGAGCGGTTCATGCGACCGGCCCACGTTGAGCGGAAGTGCCAGCAGCACCAGGGCGACCACGTCGCTGGCGATGCCGGGCAGCATCAGCAGCAATCCGGCGAGCACCCGGCGTCCGCTGTCGAGCAGCCCACGCAACACGGGTTGCTCGCCATGCAGTGCCGCGACCGTTTTCATGCGGAACTCGTTGCGCTCGTTATTGAGCAGCAGCGCGCCTGCGACCAGCGATCCCCCCAGCCAGACCCAGAGCGGAATGCCGCTCCAGCGCGCGACGCGCGCCGTGAGGTAAAGGTCTGCGAGTGGGAATGCCAGTACAATCGTCAGAACGATGAAACGCATGGATCCTCCATGGCCGCGACCGCCGCTCGTTTGCCAATTCTGGTGCTGACGCATCTTCCAGACCACGCCGCCGCAATGGAACTGGCGCGGGCGCTGGTGACGGAAAGACTGGCCGCCTGCGTCAACGTTGGCGCGCCCGTGCAATCAATGTATCACTGGCAGGGACAAATCGAAACTGCACAGGAGGTTCCGGTGGCGATCAAGACCCGGTCCACGTTGTATCCGCGTGTCGAGGCGGCCATCCTGGCCAGCCACCCTTACGAACTTCCGGACATCGTGGCGGTCCCTTTGAGCGATGGATTGCGCCCCTATTTCGCCTGGCTCGATGCCGAAACCGCTGCGTAGAAAGCCAACCCGTTCGGGACCGGGTGGAATGATCGCTGTCGGGCTTTGGCTGGCGGCCGCCACCGCGTTCGCCGCGGATGCCGAGCTCCTGCCTGCTGAGCAGGCGTTCCGCTATTCGGCACGCGCGCTGGACAATCGGACCCTGGAAGCGGTGTTTGTCATCGCCGACGGCTATTACCTGTATCGGGACAAATTCAGCTTCGCGGTCGCGCCGGACGGTACTGTGCTGGGAGCCCCGGAATTGCCGGCCGGCAAGATCAAGACCGATCAGTTTTTCGGAAAGGTCGAAACCTACCGGGGGACGGTGGTCGTGAAATTGCCGCTGGCAGGAGCTGCGCCGGGTCAATCCGTGGTCCTGACGGCCGACTCGCAGGGCTGCGCCGACATCGGCGTTTGTTATCCGCCGACCCGGCAGAAGCTCACGCTGGCGTTGCCGACGGCCGGAGCGGGTCCGACGGCGCAGGTCGATGCGATTCCGCCCAAGAAGCGCTGGTTCCAGTAGGCACTGTCGCCGAGCCCGCAGACGGTGCCTGACCAAGGGTGTGAGCACACACACGCGACCGACATGACCAAGACATTCGTCCGATGGACCGCCGTGGCTGTGGTTGCCTTGGCAGCGCTTGCCGGCGGATTCTATTTTGGTCGCAGCACACCGGGCGAATCGACGGCTGCACCTTTGCTCGGATTGACGCTCCCGGATATCGACGGACGCGACCAACGGTTGGATCAATGGCGCGGCAAGGTTTTGATCGTGAATTTCTGGGCGACCTGGTGCGAGCCTTGCCGGGAAGAGATGCCGGAGTTCGTCAAGACGCAGGCGAGGTTGGGTGACAAAGGGTTGCAGTTCGTCGGCATCGCCATCGATCAGCCCGACAAGATTCGCAAATTCTCAAGCGACCTCGGCCTTAACTACCCGTCGCTGGTGGGCGGCTATGGCGCCCTGGAACTATCGAAATCGCTCGGCAATAAGTTGATGGCGCTACCATTTTCCTTGGTCGTCGATCGACAGGGCCGGGTGGTGTACACCCAACTCGGCCCATTGAAGCCCGAGAAATTGACCACAATCATCAATGAATTGCTGTGAAGACGTAGCAATTTGTCGTTAAAATCAGGTAAAATTGCATAACCTCGCGTTCCGGCAGCAGATGGGCGTGGGCAGTCCGCCGGGCAAGCCTAACCCGCCGCGTAATTGAATCGTTGATGCGCTGGGGCAATCGTTCGATCGTCTTTCTCGGTCAACGCTGGACAATTACCTGCTAACTCCGTCAAACTCCGCCCACTCCAAAATCAAAGGTCGCGCGCATGGATCTGCGTAAGTTGAAAACGCTGATCGAGCTGGTCGAGAGTTCCGGGATTGCGGAACTGGAGATACAGGAAGGCGAGGAGCGCGTGCGCATCACCCGCGCCACCGCCGCACCCGCGAACGGTCAGCCGCTCACGTTGCACACGTCGCATCACCATGCGGCGGCGGCCCCGGCCATAACACCGCCGGTCGCGGCCGGTCCGGCGGGGGAGACTGCCCCTGCGGAACCCCAAGGGCACAAGGTGAAAAGCCCGATGGTCGGCACGTTCTACCGGTCCGCAACCCCGGGATCGAAGCCATTCGTTGAAATAGGCGATGCCGTGGCGGAAGGCGCCACGCTGTGCATCATCGAGGCCATGAAGCTGATGAACGAAATCGAATCGGACAAGGCCGGCGTGATCAAGGCCATCCTGACCGAGAACGGCCAGCCAGTCGAATTCGGCCAACCCCTGTTTCTCATCGAGTGAATCGCCCGACGGCGAGGACGGCCGGCGGACGCTGCCCTCACGGGGCCGCGCGCAAAGTGTCGGGCCTGCCCGAAGCGCCCGTTTTGATCGGTCGCTGAATGGCCCTCACCAAGACCGTGCCGAAAAAAGCCTCCGACAAGCTCTTCGACAAGATCCTGATCGCCAACCGCGGCGAGATCGCGCTGCGCATTCAGCGCGCGTGTCGCGAGCTCGGCATCAAGACGGTGGTCGTCTATTCGGAGGCGGACCGCGACGCAAAATACGTGCGGTTGTCCGACGAATCGGTGTGCATCGGCCCGGCGCCCTCCGCCCAGAGTTACCTGCACGTTCCGGCGATCATCGCCGCGGCGGAGGTTACGGACGCGCAGGCCATCCATCCCGGCTACGGCTTCCTGTCGGAGAACGCCGATTTCGCCGACAAGGTCGAGAAGTCCGGATTCGTGTTCATCGGGCCGCGCCCGGACACGATCCGGCTGATGGGCGACAAAGTCAGCGCCAAAGCCGCGATGCTTAAAGCGGGCGTGCCGTGTGTGCCGGGTTCGGAAGGCGCGTTGCCGGAGGATCCCAAGGAAATCGTGCGCATGGCGCGCGCCACCGGGTATCCGGTCATCGTCAAGGCGGCGGGTGGCGGCGGCGGACGCGGCATGCGCGTCGTGCATACGGAAGCGGCGTTGCTGCCGGCGGTCGCGTTGACGCGCAACGAAGCGCAATCGGCCTTCGGCAACGCGACCGTCTACATGGAGAAGTTCCTCACCAACCCGCGCCACATCGAGATCCAGGTGCTCGCCGACGAGCACAAGAACGCCGTGTACTTGTTCGAGCGCGACTGTTCGATGCAGCGGAGGCACCAGAAGATCATCGAGGAGGCGCCTGCGCCTGGAATCAACCAGCGCGCGCTCACCCGCATCGGCGAGCGCTGCGCGGATGCCTGCCGCCGCATCGGCTATCGCGGCGCCGGCACGTTCGAATTCCTGTACGAGAACGACGAGTTCTTCTTCATCGAGATGAACACGCGCGTCCAGGTGGAGCATCCCGTGACCGAGCTCATCACCGGCATCGACATCGTGCAGCAGCAGATTTTCATCGCGGCGGGCCGCAAGCTTGCGTTCCGCCAGCGCGACGTCGTGAAGAAGGGGCACGCCATCGAGTGCCGGATCAATGCCGAGGATCCGTATACCTTCGTGCCGTCCCCGGGCCGCATCACGTCGTATCACGCACCGGGCGGTCCCGGCATCCGCGTCGACTCCCACGTCTACCAGAACTACTTCGTGCCGCCCAACTACGACTCGATGGTCGGCAAGGTGATTGCGTACGGGGACACTCGTGAACAAGCGATGGCGCGGATGCGCATCGCGCTGTCGGAGATGGTCGTCGAGGGCATCAAGACCAACATCCCGCTGCACCAGGAATTGTTGCTCGACGACAAGTTCCTGCGCGGCGGCACGTCGATCCACTTCCTGGAAGAGCGGATGGCGAAGCGGAAAGTGGCGTCGTGAGCGGGGCCGTGTGAGCGGCGAGGAGGGGCCCCGCGTGCGGGGATCCGAGCAAATGCGAATCGCGGCCGGCGGCCGACACTCGAAAGTTGATAAATGCGCCGCCGATACAGGGAGGGCGCGGTGAGGGGACAAGCGCGCCGCGGCGACCAGAGGTGAACTACATCGGAGTCCGTTTCGACGCGCCTGCCGCGGACGCCGAAGCCTGGTCGGACGCATTGCTCACCGCGGGCGCACTGTCGGTCGACATTTCCGATCCCGCCGCGGGCACTCCGGACGAAACGCCCCAGTATGGCGAGCCGGGCGAGCCGGGAGAACACCTCTGGCCGATCTCGCGGCTCGCGGCGCTGTTCGCGCCGGACACCGACTCGTTCGCCGCGCTGCGCGCCGCTGCCGGTGTCGTCGCCATGGCGATTCCCGCGCATGAATCCTATTTCGTCGCGGAGCAGGATTGGGTGCGCGCGACGCAGGCACAATTCGGACCCATCCGGATCGCGGAGGGATTCTGGGTAGTGCCGACCTGGGCGGACGCGCCGCAGCCCGATGCGCTCAACCTGCGCCTCGACCCGGGCCTGGCGTTCGGCACGGGTTCGCATCCAACCACGTGCCTGTGCCTGGAATGGATGCAGATGCAAATCCAGCGAGGCGAATCGCTGCTCGACTATGGTTGCGGATCGGGCATCCTTGCGATCGCCGGCGCACGCCTAGGCGCCGGCCGCGTGGTGGGGACGGACGTCGATCCTCAGGCGATTCGCGCAAGCGAGGACAATGCGCGCGCCAACGACGTCGCGGCGACATTCGTACTCCCCGACGCCCTCGACGCCGGCACGTTCGACATCGTCGTCGCGAATATCCTTGCCAACCCGCTCACACTTCTCGCGCCCGCGCTGGCGCTTCGCGTGCGCCTCGGCGGACGCATTGCGCTTTCGGGAATTCTCGAGCCGCAGGCGGCGTCGGTCGCCGCGGCGTATACGCGCTGGTTTAATATCGGCCCCTGGAACACCCGCGACGGATGGGTATTGCTTGCCGGAGAACGGGTCGCGCAGGCGGGCCCGGCACATGCGTGAATGGGAGCAGTCGCGATGAATCGCAGTGATGCGCGATGGGGGAATGCGGGTCCGGAACTAGGTATCGTCGGGCGGCCGGACCGGCGCAAATCATGACCGAAGAACTCTACACGCGCTGTCCGGGTTGCAAGACCATCTTTCGCGTCACGGAGCCGCAGCTCGCATTGCGCGACGGCCAGGTTCGCTGTGGTCACTGCCGCACCGTGTTCAACGGTCGCGAGCAGCTGATATCGCTTGCCCCGCCGGTGGGCGGCGAGCCCGAATACGACGAACTGGCGCAGGGTCCGCCCACGGTCACGCTGCGTAGCGCGCGGTCCCTGGACCCGCCACCGCCGCCGGAGCCGGAGCCGGCTACGGCTGAGGCGAAGACCGAAACGGAACGCGACACGGAGCCCGAGCCCGACTCGGAGGAGCCGGAAGTCGATTACGAAAACCGGTTCGCCTGGGACAAGAGAAAGCCCAGGCGCTCACGGTCGGGACTCTATGCAGCGCTGGTGCCGATACTCGTTTTGGCGCTGGTCCTGCAGTCGGTGTTTCACTTTCGCGATGCCATCGCCGCGAACTGGCCGGGCGCCAGGCCCGTTCTGACCAAGGCCTGTTCGATCGCCGGTTGCGCGATCCGGCCGCTCAACGATGTCGATGCGCTGACCATCGACGGCTCCGAACTGCAGGCCGACCCGGCGCATCAGGGCTTGCTGATCCTGACTGCGACATTGCGCAACCGCGCGCGCTACGCCATCGCATTTCCGCATCTGGCGCTGTCGCTCACGGGTGTACAGGAATCCAGCGGCATGGTCCCTACCGTTGCGCGGCGTGTGCTTGCGCCGACCGACTACACGGGCGGGACGATCGACCTGGCCGCCGGAATGCCGGCGAACCGCGAGATGCAGGTCAAGGTCTTCATCGACGCCAGTTCGACCACGCAGGAAGGCTATCTGCTCTACGCGTTCTATCCCTGAACCGTCCCTCGCCGTAGAATGCTGCAATGCGAAGCCCATGCCTGCGACAACGCATTCGATGCGCACCAATAACGATCAAAGAGGCTGACACAGCGCATCGTATTGGTGCAAAATAGTCGGTATAGGTGTCTGCGTCAACGGGAATCCGTCTGAAAACCGCAGGTTGCACTGCGGCGACTCATGGCATGGTTCTCGCTAAATGTGCTGCTGGCTCGCATCGTATCCTCTCTCATTCGTTAAACGCATCAGGAGATTTGCATGGCAACACCCGCCGACGTGCTGAAAATGATCAAGGACAAGGAGGTCAAGTTCGTCGATCTCCGCTTCACCGACACCCGCGGCAAGGAACAGCACGTCTCGGTCCCGGCCAGGCAGTTCACCAACGACAAGTTTGAGTCCGGCCATGCGTTCGACGGATCGTCGATCGCCGGCTGGAAAGGCATCCAGGCGTCCGACATGCTGCTGATGCCGGACCCGAGCACCGCCAACATCGACCCGTTCATGGACGAGACGACGTTGCTCATTACCTGCGACGTGGTCGAGCCATCGGACGGCAAGGGCTACGAACGCGACCCGCGCTCCCTCGCCAAGCGCGCCGAAGCCTACCTCAAGTCCACCGGCATAGGCGACACCGCCTACTTCGGCCCCGAACCCGAATTCTTCATCTTCGACTCGGTCGAGTGGTCGGTCGACATGTCGGGCAGCTACTGCAAGATTTTCTCGAGCGAAGCGTCATGGTCGTCCGGCGACAAGTTCGAGGGCGGCAACATGGGGCACCGTCCTTCCGTCAAGGGCGGCTATTTTCCCGTGCCGCCGGTCGACCAGTTGCAAGACATCCGCTCCGCAATGTGCATGGCGATGGAGCAGATGGGCGTCGAAGTCGAGGTCCATCACCACGAAGTCGCCAACGCCGGCCAGTGCGAAATCGGCACCAAGTTCGAGACGCTGGTGAAGCGCGCCGACTGGCTGCAGATCCTGAAGTACTGCGTGCACAACACCGCACACGCCTACGGCAAGACGGCGACGTTCATGCCGAAGCCCATCGTCGGCGACAACGGCTCGGGCATGCACGTTCACCAGTCGATCTGGAAGGACGGCAAGAACATGTTCGCGGGCGACGGCTACGCGGGACTGTCTGAATTGGCCCTCTTTTATATCGGCGGCGTCATCAAGCACGCGAAGTCGCTCAATGCGATCACCAATCCCGGCACCAACTCGTACAAGCGGCTGGTCCCGGGTTTCGAGGCGCCGATCAACCTCGCGTATTCCGCGCGCAACCGCTCGGCCGCGATCCGCATCCCGTACGTTTCCAATCCGAAGGGCCGCCGCATCGAGGTCCGCTTCCCGGATCCGACCGCGAATCCGTATCTCGCGTTCTCGGCGATGATGATGGCTGGCCTGGACGGCATCCAGAACAAGATTCATCCGGGCGACCCGATGGACAAGAACCTGTACGACCTCGAGCCCGAGGAAGCCGCGAAGGTGCCGCACCCGTGCGCGTCGCTCGATGAAGCGCTCGATCACCTGGATCGCGACCGCGAATTCCTGATTCGCGGCGGCGTGTTCACCAACGACATGCTCGACGGCTACATCGCGTTGAAGATGGAAGAAGTGACCCGGTTCCGGATGACGACGCACCCCGTCGAATACGACATGTACTACAGCCTCTAGGCGACGTCAGCGCCTGGTCCGGCGCGAACGTTAAAGGCAGTGCGAGGGGCGGGCGCCGTATCCCGCCCCTTTTGCTTCCCGTTCGCGATAGGTACACTCGGGCGCTATGCACAGAAATGAAGCCCATGTCGGAAAACAGTGCGCGTATGCACTTGCCTGGTGCCTCCTCCTCGGTTTTTCCGCAGGAGCGATGGCGCAGGGATCGGTATGCAAGTACATGGACGCGCAGGGCAACATCGTGTTCTCCAACCTTCCGCCGGACAAGGGAATGCGCAAGATTTCCTGCATGTCCGGCGAGGAAGTGCCCAAGCGCTCGGGCAGCACCGCGGCCAGCGGGGTCAAGGCCACGCCGACCCCGGGCGATTTTCCGCGCGTCGATTCGGGCACGCAAAAGGGCCGTGACGACGTGCGCCGGAAGGTCCTGGGCGAGGAGCTCGCCACAGAGGAGCAAATGTTGGCCGAGTCACGCGCGGCGTATGCCAACGGCGCTCCCGTCCCTCTTCCGGAAGAGTCGGCCAACGCCGAGAAGTATCGCGAACGCATCGCACGTTATCGGCAGGCCGTGCAACTGCACGAGCGCAACATCGAGGCGCTCAAGAAGGAACTCGGCAACACGAAGTAGCGCCGAAGGGCCTCGGCCTCCTTGGGTCTGCGAAACCAATCGTTGCCGCGAGTGTCGGCCTCGTGTGCCGACTCGCATTTGCCGTCGATCCCCGCTTCGCGGGGCCCCTCGCCGGCTGCTCGCGTCGCTGCACCTCCGCGTGAATTGCTCCCGCGCCGGGGGCAGCGAACGCAGTGAGCGTGGGGGTCGTTCCTCCGGCGCGGAATTTGCTAATCCAGCAGGGCTGCGTGGTGAACGCGAACTGCATCCGCGCGCTGCGTTGCCATGAAGCTGCGCTTCTTCCCGCTGTCCGCCGCGGCGGCGCCCCCGGCGTATTCCGGACTGGAGCTCCTGGCAACCGCCGTGCTGATGATGCGCAACGACGGACGCGTGAGCTATGCCAATCCCGCGGCAGAGAACCTGTTCGAGCTGTCGCGGCCGAAGCTCGTCGGACACACGCCGAGCGAACTGTTCGGCGAATGTCCGGCGTTGCTGGCGGCGATCGGCAAGGCCGTGTTGCGCGGCGCCTCATATACCGAGCAGGAGCTTGAGCTCGGCGTCAGCGGAAAGTCGAAACTGCATCTCACCTGCACCGTTTCACCGGTGGATTCGAGTGAAGGCGCGCTACTGCTCGAATTCCGCCACATCGACCAGCAACTCAAGATCGCGCGCGAAGAGCGGCTGCAGGAACAGCAGCAGGCCAATCGCGACCTCATCCGCAGCCTGGCGCACGAGATCAAGAATCCGCTGGGAGGCATACGCGGCGCCGCGCAACTGCTCGAAGGCGAGCTCGACCGCCCGCACCTGATCGAATACACGCAGGTGATCATCGGCGAGTCGGACCGGCTTCAGGCGTTGCTGAACCGTCTGCTGACGCCGCACCGGCTGCCCGCGTATCGGCGCACCAACATCCATGAAATCCTCGTGCGAGTGCGCAGCGTGGTGCAGGCCGAGTTTCCATCGATCGACGTGGCTTCCGATTTCGACATCAGCCTGCCCGAGTTCGACGCCGATCCGGAACAACTGACGCAGGTCGTGCTCAACATCGCGCGCAACGCCGCGCAGGCGCTGTCCGCGGCGACGCCGAACCCCGAGATTCGCCTCAGCACACGCGTGGCGCGCGGCGTGACGCTTTCCAAGAAGCGCTATCGCCTCGCGCTAGCCGTGTCGGTCGAGGACAACGGCCCCGGCATCCCGACGGACATCCGGGACCGCATTTTCTATCCGCTGGTGTCCGGCCGCGAAGGCGGCACCGGACTCGGGCTCACGATCGCGCAGACATTCGTCACGCAGCACAGCGGCACGATCGAATGGGAAAGTGCGCCGGGGCACACCGTTTTCACCATCCTGTTGCCGCTGGAAATGACACGGCCTTTGCATAGGGAATAGCCACGCGATGCACGCCTACGACTATGATGCGCCGCGCCCCGACGGTTTGAAGGACGTCTGGATCGTCGACGACGACCGCTCGATACGCTGGGTCCTGGAAAAGGCGCTCGCGCGCGAAGGCATTCCGTTCAAGACCTTTGCCACCGCGTACGAGGTGCTGCAGGCGCTGGGCACCAGCCAGCCGCAGGTCCTGGTGTCCGACATCCGCATGCCGGGAGAATCGGGGCTGGTGCTGCTCAACAAGGTGAAGGAGCGCTATCCGCAGATTCCGATCATCATCATGACCGCGTACTCGGACCTGGACAGCGCCGTCGCCGCATTTCAGGGCGGCGCGTTCGAATACCTGCCCAAGCCTTTCGACATCGACCACGCGCTGGCGCTGATCCGGCGCGCGACGAATGAAACGCCGATCGCGGCGGCGGCTCCGGCAGCGACGTCGGAGGCGCCCGAGATCCTGGGCCAGGCGCCGGCGATGCAGGAGGTGTTTCGTGCCATCGGACGCTTGTCGCAATCGAACGCAACGGTGCTCATCACCGGGGAGTCCGGTACCGGCAAGGAACTCGTCGCGCGTGCGCTGCACAGGCACAGTCCGCGCGCGGCGGGTCCTTTCGTCGCCATCAACACGGCGGCCATTCCCAAGGACTTGCTCGAGTCGGAGTTGTTCGGGCATGAGCGGGGATCTTTCACGGGGGCGCAGGCGCTGCGCCGCGGCCGTTTCGAGCAGGCGGACGGCGGCACGCTGTTCCTAGACGAGATCGGCGACATGCCGCCCGACCTGCAAGTGCGGCTGCTGCGGGTGCTGGCCGACGGCGAGTATTACCGCGTGGGCGGGCATTCGCCGCTCAAATCGAACGTGCGCATCATCGCGGCCACGCACCAGAACCTGGAGGAGCGAGTACGGCTGGGCATGTTCCGCGAAGACCTCATGCACCGCCTCAACGTCGTGCGCCTTCGCCTGCCGCCGCTGCGCGAGCGCCCGGACGACCTTCCGCCGTTGGCGCGGCACTTCCTGCAGAAGAGCGCGCGCGAGCTGGCGGTCGAGCCGAAGGCGCTGTCGTCGGAGGCGTTGCGTGCGCTGGCCGGGTTTGCATTCCCGGGCAACGTCCGGCAGCTGGAGAACATCTGCCACTGGCTCACCGTGATGGCGCCGGGCCAGCGCGTCGACGTGGCCGACCTGCCACCCGAAGTCCGCGAGCAGCCGAAGAGCGCAGACGTTGTCGGCGACACCGGCTGGCAGCAGTCGCTCGATCGCGAACTCGCGCAGGCGCTGGGGCGAGGCGAACGCAATGTCGGAGATCGGCTGGAACAGGAATTCGAACGAACGCTGATCCGGCGCGCGCTGACGCATACCGGGGGCCACCGCATGGAGGCCGCGGCGTGGCTGGGCTGGGGCCGCAACACGTTGACACGCAAGATCCAGGAACTCGGCCTCGAGGCGGAATTGCGCAAGGGCGAGCGCGGCGACGCTGGCGGCTGACGGGCCGTTAGCGCCCTGGAACGGTCATCGGCATCATGCCCGGCGCGTGCAACGTGCGTTCCACCATTTCCTCGATGACGACGTCCGGTTTCTCGCGTTCGATCAGCGCCGGGTCGAAACCGCGGCTGCTCACGAACACGACACGCGAGAAATTCTCCGCCAGCAACGGGATCAGCGAGAAAGCCATCGAGTCGCGATAGACGACGGCGCGCGGCAGACCCGGGCGGTCGCAGATGAAGGTTTCGCTGCCGGGCGCTGCGGGATTTTCGACGTGGCGCGCGCAGCGATTCGCGCCGTCCGCGATGACCTTTCCAAACGGCGCGACATCGTCTTCGCGGAAGCGGCCAGGCAGGCCGAGCATGTCGATCAAGTCGCCCCTGTAGAAGTCGACGCCAGGAACATGCGCGGGCCTCGGCGCGCGCGCGATCCCTGGCAATCGGCCGGTAGGCAAGGCGCGCTGCACCTCGCCCATGATCGCCTCGTAGCCTGCGATGACACCCAGGTAGTTCCAGTGCGAATCCGTCTTGTAGTAGACGCGTTCCCGCGTCTTCGCTTCGCGCAGCGCCGGGCGCAGGTCGAGCAACGCGATGCCGGATCCGCTTGCCGCGGCGACGAGGCGATCGTGCGGTGACGGCTGCATCGGCGGGCCGACCCACGCGGGAAGAAACTCCGGGTAGATCGTGAATTTCTCTGGGACGACCGCGACAACATAGGCGATGCTCCGCTCGGCCAGCCAATCGCGCCGGCGAATGAGTTCCGCGATGCTGGCGTCGACATAGGACTGGGGAAACGCAGCGACGCCGCGATAGTGGCGGTCGAGCGAGAGTCCGTCCTCGCCCAGCCAGTAGTACCAGCCGCCGCTGCCATGCATGACCGTCGCCAGCGCCGATACGCCGAACAATTCCAGCAGCGTTGCATGGTGCCAGCGTATCAACCGGTCGCGTCCGCCGAAACGATCGGCAAAAGCGCTCTCGAAAGCCGGTGGGAACGTCGCCGACAGCGCGAATGGCGGCCACGGCGCCATCGGCCGCTTCTCGAACAGCGTCGTGGTTCGCGACCACGTGAACGCCAACGACACGAGCGGCAGCGCAAGCGCCAGCGCGAACAATATTGCGACGACGCGATCGCGCGCCAAATGCAACCCCGGCGCGGGCGGCGGTACCGGAGGCAACGACAGGGAATCGCGGATCGCGGGCATCAGAAGCGGAAGTAGATGAACGGATTGTAGGTTCCCGCGGCGAGGAACGCACCCGCCACGACGCCGACGCAGGTGGGCCAGGCGACATCGGCGGCAAGCACGCCGGTGGCAGCCGGTCCCGGTGTCGCCACCACGCCATCGCGCCACGCGCCGATGCGCCGCGCGAGCGGAGTCGCGAACAGCGTGGCGAGCGCCAGTGTGCACATGACCTGGGGATCCAGGTATTGAGCGACCGAATGGCGCGAGGCCGGCCCGGTGGCGAATCCGGCCAGCGCCTGGAAATAGTCGGCGGCATGCGCCAGCGTGTCGCAGCGGAACAGCACCCAGCCGCCCATCACGGCGAGCAGAGCGTAGGTGTGGGATCCGAGGCGGGCAATGGGCCCCGCGCCCCGCAGCAGCCGGTCGATGCCGGCGCGCTCGGCAACGAGGAACAGCCCGTGCCAGGCACCCCAGAGCACGAATGGCCAGCTCGCGCCGTGCCACAGCCCGCAGAGCAGGAACACGACGACGAGGTTCGCGTAGGCGCGGCGCTCGCCGCGCTGGTTGCCGCCGAGCGGGATGTACAGATAGTCGCGGAACCAGTTCGACAGCGAGATGTGCCAGCGCCGCCAGAACTCGCGGATGCTGCGTGCGATGTACGGATAGTTGAAGTTCTCGAGGATGCGGAAGCCGAACATGCGCATGAGCCCGATCGCCATGTCGGAGTAGCCGGAGAAGTCGAAGTAGATCTGCAGCGTGTAGCAGGCGAGGCCGAGCCAGGCGAGCGGCGCTGTCAATTCACTGGCCGGAAGGCCGAAAATGGAATCCGCTGTGCGGCCGAGCGTGTTGGCGATCAGCACCTTCTTGCCCAGGCCCAACACGAAGCGGCGCACGCCGTAGGCGAAGTCTGCGATGCGCTGTTCGCGGCTGCCGAGCTGCGCCGCGATATCGCGCCAGCGGATGATCGGCCCGGCGATCAGTTGCGGGAACAGCACGATGTACAGCGCGAAACGGGAAACGCTGCGCTCGGCGTCGGCGTTGCGCTTGTACACGTCGACGACATACGAGATGGCGTGGAAAGTGAAGAACGAAATGCCGAGCGGCAGCGGAATAGCCGCAACGGCAAGCGGCCAGACAGGAAACACCGGCGCCAGCACCGGCGCCAATGCATTGACGTTGGCGACGGCGAAGTTGGCGTACTTGAACAGGGCCAGCGCCGCGAGATTGCCGGCCACCGCCGCGGCGAGCCAGCCGCGGCGGCGCCGCGGGTCGTTCGATGTTCCGATGGCACGGCCCATGGTCCAGTTGAAAGCGACGGAGCCCACGATGAGCGGCAGGTACCGCGCCTCGCCCCACGCGTAGAACGCCAGGCTCGCGACGAGCAGCACGCCGTTGCGCCATGTGCGCGGAAATGCGAAGTACGCCGCCAGAGTCAGCGGCAGAAACATGAACAGGAAGATGGGTGAAGCGAAGACCATTACGCGGCGGCTTGGACCGCCGCGCGCTCACGCATCGCGCAACTCCACGAGCACCGGCGCGTGGTCCGACGGCTTCTCGCCCTTGCGCTCGTTGCGATCGATGCGGCTCGACGTGCACCGCGCGGCCAGCGGAGCCGACAACAGGATGTGGTCGATGCGCAGGCCGCGATTCTTGGGAAAGGCGAGCATCCGGTAGTCCCACCAGCTGAACGTCGCCGGCGGCTGCTCGAACAGGCGGAAGCTGTCCTTGAGACCGGCGGCAAGGAATTCGCCGAACGCTGCGCGCTCGGGACCTGTGCACAGCACCTGACCGGCCCACAGCGCCGGATCGTGCACGTCTCGATCCTCCGGCGCGACATTGAAGTCGCCCAGTACCGCGACATTGGCGTGTCGCGACAATTCATCGCGCACGAAGGCGGCCGCGGCAGCGCACCAGTCGAGCTTGTAGCGATACTTGTCGGAGTCGACCGATTGGCCGTTGGGCACGTAGACGTCGACGACGCGAATGCCGGCGATGGTCGCGGCGAGCACGCGCTTCTGAGTGTCCTCGAGGCCGGGGATGCCGGCGGCGACATCGGTCACCGCGAGTCCATCGCGCGCAAGTATGGCTACGCCGTTATAGGTCTTCTGCCCGGTGAAATGCGCGGTGTAGCCCGCAGCGGCGATGTCGACGACGGGGAATTTATGGTCCTCGAGCTTGGTTTCCTGCAGGCAGACGACGTCGGGCTTGTTCGTGGCGAGCCACGCCAGCAGGCGCGGCAGTCGGACGTTGAGCGAATTGACATTCCAGGCGGCGAGAATCATCGGGCATTCCGGGCGAGCGGGTTGGTCCGCATTATCGCCGAGCGGAGCACGCGGGTGCGCCGCAGAATGGCCGGGTCAGATCCGTCAGGCGTTCAGCATTGCGCGATCGGCAGGCGGGTGCCCGCCGATGGCATGGACTCAATTCAAGGAAAACGCTGTCAAGCCGGCCAGGAACCTATTTTGGATAGTCCCCGCCGCGAACGGGCGCGCCTACCGCGCGCGTGCCCTCCTGTACCGGCGGCGGCGTCGCATCCGTGACCCGGCCAACCGGCGCTGCTTTGCGCGGCGGCTGCGTCTTGGGATAGCCCGCCTCGTCCAGCATGGCTTGCCAGCGGGCTTCGTTGTAGCCCTTGGCGACCTGCTTGTCGCCGACCGTCAGCACGGGGGCGACGCCTTCGCTGGCCACTGCCTGCAGGCGCGTCTGGCCCTCCGGTACGCCGACGTCGACGATCGTGAACGGCACGCCGCGTTTGTTGAGCAGCGCTTCCGCGTTTTGGCACACCTCGCCGCACTGGAACGTGTACAGGGTCACGGGATAACGCTCGGCGGCGAGCGCGGCCGCGTATCCCGGCTCGCTGGTGGAGATGAAATTGGCACCCAGCTTCTTGGTCTGCAGGTTCTTGACGGCGGCGGTGGGGGGGCGATCCGAGTAAACGACCCGGCCATCGGCGTCCGTGTATCGGTACACCTGGGCTTGAGCGAACGCGCCGCCCGCCAGGGTGATGGCCGCAATCCCTAGTGCGATCCGGCAGGTGAGCGTAGCCATGGAGCCTCCTTCATGATGACACTGTCATTCCATTATGACGCAGAAAGGCGTCGAGTTGGGGCGGACGGCCCCGGAAGGCGACGAACGACTCCATGGCCGGCCGACTGCCGCCGCGGGCCAGGATTTCGTCCAGGAACCGGGCGCCGACGGACGGCGACAGCACACCGGACTCTTCGAACAGGCTGTAAGCGTCGGCGGCAAGGACTTCGGCCCACTTGTAGCTGTAATAGCCGGCCGCGTAGCCGCCGGCGAAGATGTGGCTGAAACTGAGCAGGAGGCGGTCGTGGGCGGCCCGGGGCACTACCGCGACCTCCCGTTGCACCGCCTCGAGCAACGCCTGGGGTGATGGCCATGGCGTGCGCGCGACCGGGTCGAATTCGGCGTGCAACAGCATGTCGAAAAGCCCCGCTTCGAGCTGGCGGACCGTTGCCATGCCGCTCTGAAAATTCTTTGCCGCAAGCATCTTGTCGAACAGGGAGCGGGGCAGCGGCAGTCCCGTCTCGACATGGCGGGTCATGTGAGAGAGCACCTCCCACTCCCAGCAGAAATTCTCCATGAACTGGGACGGCAGCTCGACGGCGTCCCATTCCACGCCCTGGATTCCGGAAACGCCAGCGGTATCCACACGCGTCAGCAGCAGGTGCAGGCCGTGACCGAATTCGTGGAAGAGGGTGATGACTTCGTCGTGCGTGAAGGTTGCGGGGCGGCCACCGACCGGTGGCGACAGGTTGCAGGTCATGTAGGCGACGGGATGCTGCACCGAGGTCCCGCTGCGGCGGCGGTTGATGGCGTCGTCCATCCATGCGCCATCCTGCTTGTTCTCGCGCGCATGAAGGTCGAGGTAGAACTGGCCGACCATCGCGCCCCGGCCGCCGGTGATTTCGAAGAACCGCACCGACGGATGCCATTTCGGCGCGCTGGATTCGCGTATGTGCACGCCGTAGATCGTCTCGGTGACGCGGAACAGACCAGCGAGAACCTGGTCTTCGGGAAAGTACTGGCGCACGTCCTGTTCGGAGAAGGCGAACCGGTCCGCCTTGAGTTTTTCCGATGCGAAGGCCAGATCCCAGGCGGCCAGTTCGGCTAGCCCGAGATCGCTGCGCGCAAAGGCCACGAGCTCGGCGTAGTCGCGTTGCGCGAACGGCCTGGCCCTGGAGCTCAGATCGCGCAGGAACGCCGCCACTTCGGCCGCGGTCTGCGCCATCTTCGGAACCAGCGAAACCTCGGCGTAATTGGCATATCCCAGAAGCCGCGCTTCTTCGCGGCGCAACACGAGGATGCGCTCGATGACGGGGCCGTTGTTCCAATCGGGGTTCGCGCCGAGTTCGGATCCCAGCGTGACGTAGCCCTCATGCAAGCGCCGCCGCAATGCGCGATTCTGTGCGTATTGCATAACCGGCAGGTAGCACGGCATGCGCAGCGTGAGTTTCCAGCCTGGCTCGCCGTCCGCATCGGCCGCCTCGCGCGCCGCGGACATGACATCGGCCGGAATGCCGACCAGGTCCTCTTCGCGGGTAACGAACAGCGACCAGGCATTGGTCGCGTCCAGCACGTTCTCCTCGAACCGCGTCGACAGGTCCGCCATCTCCTCGTTCAGCGCCTTGAGCCGCGTTTTGGCCACATCGGCCAACTCCGCGCCGCCAAGCTTGAAATCGCGCAATTCGTTGTCGATCAGCCTTTGTTGCGAGGCGTCGAGCATGGCGAAGGACGGTCCCTCGCGCAGCGCGCGATAGCGCGCATACAGCCGCAGGTCCTGCGCCATGTCGGTGTAGAAATCCACGAGCTTCGGCTGGTTGGCGTTGTAAGCACCGCGCAACTCCGGCGTATTCACCACGGCGTTGAGGTAAGCGACGGTTCCCCACGCGCGACCCAGGTGGTCGAACGCCTCCGTGACGGGTTCCACCACCGATTCCCACGTTGCGGGACAAGGATCCGTTGCCACGCGCTCGACCGACGCGCGTGCCTGCGTGATCAGCGCGTCGACGGCGGGCGTGACGTGGTCCGCGCGAATCGCGTCGAAGCGGGGCAGGGCGTGGAAGTCGAGCAAGGGATTGGCGATTGCATCCATCAACGTCTCCTTGTGCGGGAACGCGGCGTCAGCGCCGCGGGTCCGACAGTCGCCGGTCGAGCGATTCCAGATCGGAAGGCGTTCCCACATTCTCCCACGGGCCGTCGAAGCGCTCGCCGGACACCCATCCGCGCGCGATCCAATCGCGATACAGGGGCAAAAGTTTGAGCTTCACGCCGCGTGGAAGTTCGCGGAACAACGCCGTGTCGTAGAGCCCGATATTGCCGAACGTCAACTTGCCCGCGCCGTCGAGCTCGATGCGATCGCCTTTGAGCACGAAATCCCCGTCCGGGTGGAAGTCGGGATTGGGCACCATCACGAGATGGACGCGCGGTGGCTGCGGGTCCCTTGCCATGACGTCGGCGCGAGCTGCGAGTGCAGCGTAGTCGAACTGCGTCCATACATCGCCGGAGACGATCAGTGCAGGGCCGGGCGGCAGAAGCGGCAGCGCCGTAGCGATGCCGCCGGCGCTTTCCAGCGGATGGGGTTCCAGCGACCACCGGATGCGCACGCCGAACGCATCGCCGTCACCAAGCACCGCGACCAGCTGTGGCGCGAGCCACGCGGCGTTGATGACGATGTCGCGGAAACCGGCGCGCGCCAGCGCTTCGATCTGCCAGACGATGAGCGGCCGGCCGCCCGCCGGCAGCAGTGTCTTGGGCATCGCGTCCGACAGCGGCCGCATGCGGTCGCCGCGCCCGGCGGCCAGAATCATCGCGCCGTACATCAGAATGTATAGCCGACGGCGGGCGCGCGCTTCTCGACGCGGTCCAGCAGCCGCGCCAAGGGCGCCAATTCGCGATACCTCTCCGCGACGGGCCGGACATAGGCAAGGAAGCGGGGCGTGTCCTCGACATAGCCTGCCTTGCCGTCACGATGACGGATACGCGCAAAGATGCCGAGCACCTTCAGATGACGTTGCAGCCCCATCCATTCGCAGTCGCGATGGAATTCCGCAAAGTCGGTGGTGACCGGTAGGCCGGCACGCCGCGCCTTTTCCCAATAGCGGATGGTCCAGTCGAGGACGCGTTCGTCCGGCCAACTCACGAACGCATCGCGAAACAGCGATGCGATGTCGTACGTGATCGGACCGGACACGGCGTCCTGAAAATCCAGCACGCCCGGATTCGGCGCGGACACCATCAGGTTACGCGGCATGTAGTCGCGATGAACAAACACGACCGGCTGCGCGAGATTGGAGTCGATGATGGTCCGGAAGATCCCGTCGAGCGCGACGCGTTCGTCCTGCGAAAGTTGCTGCCCCAAGTGGCGTCCGACGTACCATTCAGGGAACAATTCCAGTTCGCGCCGCAGCAGCGCTTCGTCATAGGGCGGAAGCACGCCCGGACGGGTCGCGAGCTGCCACCGCAGCAACGTGTCGACCGCGTCCTGAAACAAGTCATTCGCGTTGTCCGCGTCGAGCGCGCGCAGGTACGTGGTTGGCCCGAGGTCGGTCAATAGAAGAAAACCGCGCTCGATGTCCTGCGCCACGATCTTCGGCGCATGCACTCCCGCCTCATGCATCAGTCCTGCGACATGCACGAATGGCCGGCAGTCTTCGCGCGGGGGCGGCGCGTCCATCGCGATCAGTGTTTGCGCTCCGGGCGCCAACGCATGCGCCGCCCCCAATGTCACGCGGAAATAGCGGCGAAAGCTTGCGTCCTCGGACGCGGGCGCCAGCGTGAACGCCGCCGACTGCAGCACTTTGGCCAGCCACTCTGCGAGGAGGCGGAAGCGCGGGTCGGCGTCGGGAGGATTCATCGAATGAAGTGGGCCTGGGCTGCGGACGCCGGAAAAGCCGGTGCGGAATTCCAACGCGCCAGCGTTCCTGGGGACACCGACACATCGGGCTTGGCACAAGTGTCGGGCTAGAATGCTTCATTTTAGCAAACTGGTTGTGGCTGCATTCATGAGATCCCGCTCCTTTTCGCTGTCCCTGCTGATCGCGTCCATCGGCGCGACGTTCGCGACGGCAACGAGCGCGGCGGAGGGCGAACTGCCGGATCCCCAGCTGAAGCTTTCGCGCGAGATCGAGAGTCCGGTGAAACGCGCAGCGCCGGCGTCGCCAGCACCGGCGACTCCCGCCGTGGCGCCAGGCCCGGCGCAGCTGACGCCACTGCCAGGCGTCAAGATCGCCGCGCCCTCGCAACGCGCACCCGGCGCGCCGCGAGCGAAGGGCGACGACGATGACCGCGGTGCCATCTTCCTTCGCGCCGACCGGGTCGACGGCGAGGCGAGCGAGAGAGTGGAGGCCTCGGGCAAGGTCGAGCTGCGCGCGCGGCGCGAGACGGTGCTGGCGGACTGGCTGCAGTACGACTTGATCGAGGACGAGATCTGGGGCAAAGGCAACGTCACGCTGCGCCGCGGCATCGACACGATCTCCGGTCCGGAAATGAAATTCCAGCGCGATACCGAGACTGGCTATTTCAAATCGCCGCGTTATTCCATCGGCGAGTCAGGCGCCCATGGAGAAGCCACCGAGATCCGGTTTCTGGGTCCCGACAATTTCGAGGCCAGTTCCGCGAGCTACACGACGTGCGTCGCGCCGAACCACGATTGGTATCTCATCGGCGACGAAATCGAGGTCGACCGCTTGCGCTCGGTCGGCACCGCGCACAGCGCCCGCGTGTTCTTTCTCGACACGCCGGTGCTGGCGACGCCGTGGCTGGAGTTTCCACTGACCAACGAGCGCAAGTCCGGATTCCTGACGCCCATCGCCGGCTCATCGCAGATCCGCGGCTTCGAATTCGCCACGCCCTACTATTTCAACCTTGCGCCCAATTACGACGCGACATTCACGCCGCGGGTGATGACCAAGCGCGGCTTGATGCTTGGCGGCGAAGGCCGCTACCTGTTCGAGCCTTCCGTGGGGCAGATCATCGCGGAAATCCTCCCCTACGACCGTGTCGCGGACACATCCCGCTGGGCATTCTCGTGGAAGCACAACCAGCAGTTCGAGCCATGGCTCAATGGCTATTTCAACTACAACCGCGTATCGGACTCGACTTACTTCGCCGACTTCTCCGACCGCATCGCGGTGACGTCGCAGAAGACGCTGCCACAGGAGGCCGGTCTCAACGCCAACTACGGTCCGTTCGGCGCGTCGGTGGTGGTGCAGTCTTTCCAGACGCTGCAGGACCCCGCGGCACCCGTGACGCCGCCATACAACATGCTGCCGCAGATCAAGGGCACGATGGACGAGACCGACTGGGCCGGCCTCACGTGGAGCGGAAGCGCGCAATACACGCATTTCGCGCAATCTTCGCTCGTCCCCACCGGCGATCGCGCCGTCCTGTATCCGTCCGTGCGCTGGATCCGGCAAGGCAGCTACTGGTTCATCAATGCCCACGCCGCGGTCCAGCTCTGGCAATACGATCTCAACCAGGTCACGGCGAGCGTGCCGTCGCCGCGGCCGAGCGCCGTGGTGCCCATTACCAGCGTCGACGCGGGCCTGTATTTCGAGCGCGACTGGTCCGCCTTCGGAACCTCCTTCGTGCAGACGCTGGAGCCGCGCGCGATGTACACGTACATCCCGTTCCGGCAGCAAAGCCAGCTGCCCGTGTTCGACACGGTGCAGGACGATTTCAACTTCGCGCAGCTATTCATCGAGAACCGGTTCATCGGGTACGACCGCGTCGGTGATGCGAATCAGCTCTCTCTCGCCGTGACGTCGCGGCTGCTCGATCCGGAGACCGGCGCCGAGCGGCTGCGCGTCGGCATCGGGCAACTCTTCTATTTCTACGACCAGCAGGTCACGCTGGGCCAGCCGCCGCAGAAGGCCGGATCCTCGGACTTCCTGCTGGGCGTCGAGGGGCGCCTTTCGGACACCTGGGCGTTGAACGGGCTCATGCAATACAACTTCGGCAGCAGCGATTTCGACCGCTTCAATGCGGGCGTCCGCTACACGCCGGGCGGGGGGAAGGCCCTGTCGCTCGTTTACCGCTACTCGAAGGAACTCGTCGACCAGACCGGAGGTCAATCGGAGCTGAACCAGACGTACCTGTCCGGCCAGTGGCCGATCTCCGACAACTGGAGCTTCGTCGGCGCGTGGAACTACAATATTCCCGACCACAAGACGCTGGAGGCGGTCCTGGGGCTGGAGTACAATGGTGGGTGTTGGGTCGTCCGGGTTGTGGGCCAGCAGCTGACCACGACTTCCGAGCAGACGACCCGTTCGATTTTCGTCCAGCTGGAGTTGAACGGCCTGGCACGAGTCGGCACCAGTCCACTTGATCTGCTGCGCCGGACAGTGCCTGGTTACCTGCGCACCAACGAGCCCAACTCGTCGCGCGATCCCACATTCAGTCCGCTCCCGGATTATTGAGGACGAATTCCGATGGCCCGTCGTTTCGCATCAATCATGGCAATGGCCGCGCTGGCGCACGCGTCGGCGGCAGGCATCGCGGTCGCGCAGGTGACGTCGCCGGGCATCGGGCCGCCATCGACGCAGACGCGCCCGCCCGCACCGCGTCCCGGATCCGCCCCCGCGGCGCGCGCCCCTGTCGCATCGGTTCCGCTGGATCGCGTGGTTGCCGTGGTCAACAACGAGGCCGTGACGCAGTTCGACGTCAACGAGCAGAAGCGCCTCGTGGTAACGCAGATGCGCGACGCCAAGGTGCAGCCCCTTCCGCCCGACGTGCTTGAAAAGCAGGTGCTGGAGCGCCTGATCACCGAGCGCGCGATGATCCAATACGCGAAGGAATCCGGCATTCGCGTCGACGACCAGACTGTGGAACGTACGGTCCTTCGGATCGCGCAGGAAAACAAGCTCTCCCCGGAGGACTTCCGCAAGGTGCTGGAGCGGGAGAAGATCCCGTACGCGAAATACCGCGAGGACATTCGCCGCGAGGTGACCATTCAGCGCATTCGCGAGCGCGAGGTCGACAGCCGCGTGTCCGTGTCGGACGCCGAGCTGGATGCTTACCTGGCGACCGTTGCCGCACAGGCCGGTGGCGAAATGGAATACCAGGTCTCCCACATCATGGTGAGCGTGCCGGAGCAGGCGTCGCCTGACCAGATCAACGCGCGCAAGCAACGCGCGGAGGAGGCACTGGCGCAGATCAAAGGGGGCAAGGACTTCAAGGAAGTCGCGGCAGCGTTCTCGGACGCGCCGGACGGCATCAAGGGCGGCGACCTGGGATGGCGCACGCCGGCGCGGCTACCCGTGGTGTTCGTCGAGGCGGCCAAGGACATGAGCAAAGGTGATGTGTCTCCGGTCCTGCGCAGCCCCGGCGGCTTCCACGTGATCAAGCTCGTCGATCTGCGCAGCCGCAATGCGCCCACAGTCGTCGAGCAGACGCATGCGAAGCACATCCTCATACGCGTCAACGAAATCACGGCGGACAAGGAGGCGCGTGCCAAGATCGACCGGGTTCGCGACCGCATCGAGACGGGCGCGAAATTCGAGGACCAGGCCAAGCTCAATTCGGAAGACGCGACGTCGGCCAAGGGCGGCGACCTGGGCTGGGTCAACCCCGGCGACACCGTGCCCGAATTCGAGCAGGCGATGAACAAGCTCGCGGTCGGCCAGCTCTCCGAGCCGATCCGCACCACGTTCGGATGGCACATCATCGTCGTCGATGGCCGCCGCACACAGGACATCACGGCGGACCGCAGGCGCGAAGTCGCGCGCAACGCCATCCGGCAGCGCAAGTCCGACGAGGAGTTCTCCGAGTTCGTGCGGCAATTGCGCGACAGGGCCTACGTCGAATACAAGACCGACGAAAAGTAAGCGCGCGACGCGCAAAAGGCCCTTTCCGCACTCACGCGAACCGGGCTTGCTTCCCTTGAAATTCCACCGCGCTCGTGCCAACGGCCTGACGACGCCCGCGTTCGCTGCGCTTGCGACGTTGGCGGTCGCACTTTGTGTCGGCGGCTATGGGTTGTACCGGCACAGCCTTGCTCCCGTGCCCGAAAGCGCGGTGGCGGTTACCGCCACATCGCCGGTGCCCGCTGCGACGCCTGCGGCGGCACCCACGCCGACGACGGTTGGCTTTCTCGACAAGCCGGAGGCGGAAGGCGCGGTCGGAACGCGCATCGCCATCACCGGCTGGGCGCTCGATCCCGCTGGAATCGGTGGTGTCGCTGTGCACGTCGACGGCGTGCCGCACGCGGCGAACATCGGCATCGCGCGCCCGGACGTGGCGCAGGCGAAGCCCGGTTATCCCGATTCCGCGCGCGCCGGGTTCGCCTTCGACGGTGACTTTTCGCACCTGTCTCCCCAAAGGCACGAAGTGACCGTGGTGGCAACCAACCGCGCCGGCGTGTCCACGGTGCTGGCACGCAGGAGCCTGCTGCCGCCCGCGGCGATGCACTTGTGGAGCGCCTTGCTCGACGCAAATCCGGAACTCGCCGAGAGGCACTTCAACTTCCTGATGATGACTTCCGGCGCATCCATGGGCGGCGCCGACGAGACCGACACCGCGTATGCGCCGTATCTGTCACGCACGCAGCGCGTGGGGGTCGCGGTGCCGCTGCTGTACATGCGCAATACCCGGGGCGCCGCGCACGACTGGGTGTTCGATCCCGATTTCGATCTGAAGCACAAATGCCGCGACCGCCTCGTGGCAGAGGACAACCTTCGCGGCATCATCCGCTTTGCGATCGAGCACAAGGTGCCCGTCGAATTCATCCTCAACGGCGGCATCTGGGGTGACGCGAGCTGCAATTCGCCGGAGTGGGACTTGAACGACCACCTGGAGGAAGACGACTACAACGTGCAGTGGAGCCAGGACGACCAGACGTTTCCTGACGACTATCTCAAGGGACTGGCCGGCTCCACCGACTCACCGGAACTCGCGCGCACGCTCACCTACAACGTCCACGCGACCACCGTGCGCGCGTACAAGAAGCGCAACCTGCAGGCGGCGGCGCGGATCATCAAGGAGTTCGCGCGTGGGCACCCGGACCTTTTCATCGGCGTCGTCCTGGATTCCGACACGTACATGAATCCGTTCTTCAAGCAGGTGGAATATTTCGATTTCAATCCCGGCATGATCCGCCAGTTCCGCGAGTGGCTGCGCGGCAGCGGCCCCTATGCCGGGCAGAACTCGCCGGGCGTGCCGGACCTGTCGTCGTACCGGCGCGCGCAGCCGCTGACGCTGGATGAAGTGAACCGCGTGGCACGCCGCAACTGGAGTTCGTGGGACGAGGTCGACCCGCCGCGCAAGTTCCCCGGTTCGCTGTACCGTCCGATGCAGCCAGGCGACGTCAACATCTGGGACGACCACTGGTACGAGGAATGGCAGGTGTTCCGCCAGCACGTGGTGGGGCTCCACTACGACGAATTGTCGCAGTGGGTGCACGAGGTCGGCATACCGAAGGACCGCATCTTCTCGGCGCAGGGATTCATTTCGCCCGACCCTGGCAACAAGCCGATCGCGATCAAGATCACGAGTCGCGGCAAGAACACAGATACGTCCGGCGTCTCGCTCGAGGGGTCGATCCCGCGCTACGGCCACCTGGGCGCGGTGATCTACGGCGACACGGCGGAGAACAAGACGCCGATGGAAGGTCCGCACAGCCTCTTTGCGCAGTTCGCGCGCATGGACCCGCAGTGGGGCGTGGTCGAGTTCAACAACACGAACCTGAAGCTGCCCAAGATGCTTCCGACCTACGACCAGGGGTACCGCTCGTTTCGCGACCTCTTCAACTACGACGCGCGCATGGTGTCGCCGATGGCGTGGAACGGCTCCAACGGGCTCTTCGCGGACCAGCCGGACTACGTGGCGTACACATCGTGGCGGAACACGCTGGCGGAGGACGCGATGAAGGATTTCCTCGTGTCGCATGCCGACCTGCCGCGTGGCGCGCGTTTGTGGACGTTCGGCTCGGCGCGGCACGCGGCCGACGATGGGTGGTCGCTGGCAAAGGGCGCCTGGTCGGCAGGCAAGGGTTTCCTCACGCTGCGCTTCGATGACGCGCAGGCTACGCTGGTATCCCCTGCCGACCAGGTGCTTCGATCGGACTCGCTACAGACGCTCTACCTCGGCCTGCGCGAGGGCGAATCTCTGGAGTCGATCGAGGTGCATGCGCGGGTCGAACCGGCGGCACCGTGGCAGGAAATCGTTCCGGCGACGCCCGCAGGGTCGCTCGTTCGCGCGGCGCCCGGACTTGCCGTTCCGCTGGCGTGGCCGGCCGACTGGCGCTCGCGCGCGGTCATAGCCGAGTCCTTTCGAATCGTGCTCAAGTTCCGTCCCGGAACGGAACAGGCGCGCATCGACCGCATTGCGCTGTATCCGCGGGCCAACGCCGTTACCGAAGCGCGGATTCGCCGCTGATGGCGCCTGCGCGGCCGACGCTCGCGCATCTCGATGCACTGACCGGCGTCCGCGCGCTGGCCGCGCTGTGGGTGTTCGCCTACCACGCATGGCTGGCCAGCGGCGCCACACCGGTCGTGGCTTCGCTGGGTGGACTGCGGGCCGACTTTACTCCGTGGTTCGCATTCGGATGGCTTGGTCTCGACATCTTTTTCGTTCTGTCCGGCTTCCTGCTGACCCGACAGGAGTGGATACGACTCGAGCGCAAGGGCAACCACGACGAAGTGCGCCGGCTGCGACCGTTCTTCGCGTTCTGCGGGACATTCCTGCGCAAGCGGATCCTGCGCGTGTACCCGGCCTACTACGGCTGCCTGACCCTGCTGCTGGCGCTGGCGACGACGCACCTCTACCTGCACCTGCCGGAGCGACTGGATCTGCTGTTGCACCTGGGCATGTTTCACAACGCCGTCGACGCGTACGTCTCGACGCTGAACGGCGTGTTCTGGACGCTGCCCTTCGAGTGGCAGTTCTACCTGTTCTTTCCGTTGCTGTTCGTCCTGCTCGTGCGCTCCGGCCCCTGGACGCTGGCCGTCGTGGGGCTCTCCCTCGTGTTTGCGGCAAGGGCCTACGTCATGGTGACCGGCGACGGCACGATGCACGCGCAGTTGCCGATCCGGCTCGATGCGTTCGTGCTGGGCATGTGCGCGGGTCGCTTTGCCGCGCGCACGCCACTGCAGGGGCGACTGGCGCCGTCTGCGTTCTATGCGGGACTGCTGGTACTGTTAGCCACGCCCCTGGTGTTCTTCGATCTGCCGACCGGCAATCACTACTACTCGCTGATGGGGTTCGTCCGGCCGCTGTGGATCGCCTCCGGCGTGATGCTGATGCTGCTCGGGATGACGGGCGAGCACCATCCCGGCGTGGTGTTGTTCGGCAACCGGGTGAGCGTGGGCCTGGGGTTGATCAGTTACAGCATTTACCTGTTCCACGTGCCAGTCCTCGAGCTGTTCATCACGTACCGCGCAAGGCTCGATGTGCTGGCGGCGATTCCGCTCGGTCTGCCGCTGCTGTTCCTCGGCGCGCTGCCGCTCGTGCTGCTGGTGAGCTACGTTTCGTTCAAGCTGATCGAACAGCCGTTCCAGCGTCGTCGCGCATGGCGCCAACACGGAAGGCCCGAGCGGGGCGGCGGCTTGCTCGATCGTGTCGATCCGCTGTTGGTCCTGTTTGCGTGGGCGATGCTGCTGATGGTGGCGCTGGAATTCCTGAGCTGACCCGACCCGGAGGAGAATGCGCGCGATTGCTCGACCACAGCGCGTAGAGCTCGAGGCCCGCCAGCATCGCCACGATCCCGAGGAAGATGAGAATCACGCGCAATGTGCTCCGGCGTCGCCGCTTGCGGGATTCGTTCCGGCCCAACATCGCGCCGTCAGCGCGAACCGCGCCGCTATTCGGTCTGGTAGACGTAAGGGGTCATCGGCACCCGCCCCTCGTCCATCTGCCGCGTTTGCTTGAGCGCTTCCGGCGTCTTGTCCCACCAGATGGCGCGGCCCTCGCGCTGCTTCCCCGGCAGGTCCGGCTTGCTGTCGATCAGTTCGCGCATGAAGCGAGTGTGATCGGAAACGTAGTGGCGGGAGGGAAGCATCGGCATGGTTGGCTCGGGGAATGCGTGATTGCAAACGAAAGAGCTTGATCTTATCACTGCCCGCGCGGAGCGTGCCGGCCGGCGACCAATGGAAATTCGAACAGCCGGCATTCAATCGCGCCGTTGAAGAGCGGCGTCTTGCGCGCGACCTTGAGATGGATGAGCTTGGGCAGCCGGAGGTCGCCGGTGAAGAAGAACGCCGTCCAGCCGGCGAAGTGCTGCTTCAGTGCATCGCCCAGCAACGGATAGAACGCCGCCATCTTCTGCTGGTCCGCCAGGCGGACCCCATAGGGCGGATTCGCGAGCAGGATGCCCGAGGCCGCCGGTGCGGCGCGCGCGAGGAGGTCGGCGCACTCGACGGCAACGAAATCGCCGACCTGCGCGCCGTTCAGGTTGCTTTGCGTCTTCCCGACGGCGCCCGGAGCCAGATCGCTTGCGAAGATCGTGGGCGTGGCAGGCGCCGCAAGAATGCGGTCGCGTGCCGACTGCTTGATGCGCTGCCACGCCGGACCGTCGAACAGCAGCAGCTTCTGGAAGCCGAACGTGCGCATCAGGCCGGGCGCGCGGCTCGCCGCTATCAGCGCTGCCTCCGCGACGATCGTGCCGCTGCCGCACATCGGGTCCAGCAATGCCGTTCCCGGTGTCCACGCCGAAAGTGCGAGCAGGCCGGCAGCGAGGTTTTCGCGCAGCGGCGCTTCCTCGGCATCGCGCCGGTAGCCGCGCTTGAACAGCGGGTCGCCTGACGTGTCGACGTAGATCGTCGCGTCGCGATCGGTCAGGTAGGCGTGGACCCGCACGTCCGGCGCGCGCTTGTCGATGGAAGGCCGCACGTTGAGGTCGGCGCGCAGCCGGTCGCACACGGCGTCCTTGACGCGCAGCGTGGCGAACTCGAGGCTTTGCAGCGGTGAACGCGTCGCGGCGACGTCGACACGCAGTGTGCGCGTGGGGAGGAACAGACGCTTCCAGTCGACCGCATGAACGAGCGCATAGACGTCCGACTCGTCGCGATAGCCTCCGGTGGCGACGCGCCACAGGATGCGGCTGGCAATGCGCGATTCGAGATTGGCGCGATACACGAGCACCCAATCGCCCTCGAAGCCGACGCCCCCATCCGTCGGCGCTATGGCGGCGCCGCCCAGACCGGCCAGCTCTGTCGCGAGCACGCCTTCCAGGCCACGCGGGCAGGGGGCGAAGAAGTGCTCGGCCATCGGCGCCTACTTCAGCAAGCGGCGCCGCGTGAGCGCGAGCGCGACATAGTAGGCGACTGCCGCGTAGGCCAGCAGCACTGCGACATGCAGCAGGATGGCATCGGGAACGCGCCCCAGCATCAGCGGTCGCGCGATATCGATCGCGTGCTTCAGCGGCAGGAAGCCCGCGATCGTCGCGAGCCACGCGGGCATCTGCTCGACCGGGAAGTAGACGCCCGAGAACAGCAGCATCGGCGTCAGCACCAGCGTGAAGAAATAGGTGAAGAAGTCGTAGTTCGGCGCCAGCGCGTTCATCACCAGACCCGCGGCGCCGAACGTCAGTCCGACGACGAAGCCCAGCGGCAGGATCCAGATCGCGAGCCACGTGTGGCCGTAGCCCAGGATCATGATCACCGCCAGAATTGCCGCGGTCGACATCACGGCCTTGGTTCCCGTCCACAGCCATTCCGCCAGAACCACATCGTCGAGGGAAACCGGCGCGTTGATGATCCCATCCCACGTGCGCTGCATGTGCATGCGCGAGAACGCCGAGTACATGCCTTCGAAGCTCGCGGTGAACATCGCGCTCTGGCACACCATGCCGGTGCCGATGAACGCGACGTAGCTCATGCCGCCGACCTCACCAACCAGCGATCCAATGCCATATCCCAGCGCTAGCATGTAGAGCAGCGGATCGGCGATGTTGCCCAGAATGCTCGCGATGGCGAGTTTCTTCCACACCAGCAGGTTGCGCCGCCATACCGGGACAAAGCGCGCCGACAGCGCGGGTACCGCCCAGATTTTCGTTGTGGCCTGGATCGCCCGCATCGCCCTAATCCCGCAGTTCCCGGCCGGTGAGCTTGATGAACAAGTCTTCCAGGTTCGCGGGGCGGTGCAGGTAGCGCACGCCGGCTCGCGTCGCCAGGTCCGAGAGCAGCGGCTGCGGATCCGCCGCATAGCAGAACGCGGTCTCCCCGGCGACCTCGACGCGTTGCGCCAACTTGCGGCCGTGCATGTCCGCCCAGGTCCGGACCTCGTCGCCGAAGACTTCGACGACCTCTGGCTCGACGTGGCCCCTGAGCAGGTCGCGCGGCGCACCGGTGGCGATCAGCATGCCATGGTCGATGACCGCCAGCCGCGTCGCCAGGCGTTCGGCTTCGTCCATGAAATGCGTCGTCAGCAGGATGGTCTTGCCGGCAGCGAGCAACTGCCGGAGGCCGTCCCAGATGAGGTGGCGTGCCTGCGGATCGAGTCCGGTGGTCGGCTCATCCAGGATCAGCAACTCGGGATCGTTGACGAGCGCGCGTGCGAGCGTCAGGCGGCGCTTCATTCCGCCTGACAGCGTGCGTATGCCTGCATCGCGCTTGTTCCCAAGCCCCGCGAAGTCCAGCAGTTTGGGAATGCGCTTCTCCAGCAACGCGCGTGGGAGGCCGAAATAGCTGCCGTAGATCAGCAGGTTCTCGCGAACGGTGAAATCCGGATCCAGATTGTCCATTTGCGGCACGACGCCGACGCGCACGCGCGCCTCGCGCGCGGCCTTCGGCACCGGGACGCCGACCATCTCGATCGTGCCGCCGTCGGGATCGATGAGACCCAGGCAGCAGCGAAGGGTCGTGGTCTTGCCCGCGCCGTTGGGACCGAGAAGCCCGAAACATTCGCCGCGGCGGATGTCGAAGCTCAACCCGCGCACGACTTCCGTCGCGCCATACTTCTTGCGCAGCAGTTCGACCTTCAGAACGATGTCCGCCGGCGATGCCAAAGGCAGCGTGGCGTCGTCACTGCGAGCCGAGACGGCGATGGTCCTGGTCATGCGCGCTGCCACATGCCGGTGATCACGCGCTGCAACTGCGGCAACCGCCCGTGAAAGAAGTGTCCGCAGCCGGGAAACACGACGACGGGCAGCTCCTGCGGACGCGCCCAGGCCAACACATCGGCGAGCGGCACGACGTCGTCGGTTTCGCCATGCACGACTATCGTGTCCGCCGGAACCTCTTCCACGGCAAAGCGTCGAACGGCGGGCCCGATCAGTACCAGGCGTTGCGCGTCCATCGCCTTGGCTACCCGGGTCTGGACGAACGACCCGAACGAGAATCCGGCGAGGACCACAGGCAGCGCGTCGCCGAATTTCGCTTTGGCGTGAGCGAGCACGATCAAGGCGTCGTCGGTTTCGCCGATGCCGTCGTCAAACGCGCCGGCCGAACCACCGACACCACGAAAATTGAAACGCACCGCGGCAAACCCAAGCGCGAAAAAAGTCTTGGCCAGCGTCTGCACCACCTTGTTGTCGAGCGTGCCGCCCTGCAGCGGATGCGGGTGGGCGATGAGCGCGATGCCCGCGAGCGGCGCGTCCGGCACGTTGCAGACGACCTCCAGCGCCCCCGCCGGACCGTCGACTGTCAATCGCTCGGTGGTGCGCGGCGTCAAATCTTCAGTCGCTCGACGACTTCGCCGCCCACTACGTGGCGGTCGATGATCTCGTCGATATCGTCACGGTCGACGTAGGTGTACCAGACGGCGTCCGGATAGACGACCAGTACAGGTCCTTCCTCGCACCGGTCCAGGCATCCGGCCTTGTTGATGCGCACGTGTCCCGGACCGTTCAGGCCGAGCGCCTTGATGCGGCCCTTCGCATACTGCTGCATGTCCATGGCGCCGCTGTCGGCACAGCATTTCTCAGGCGCTTCGCGCTTGTTGCAGCAGAAGAAGACGTGTTTGGCGTAGTAGCTCATGTCGGGGCCGAAGGCGCGGCGACCGTTCCACGCGGCAGGTTTCCGCCGCGAAACGTTCGGGCAAATGGCAGGTCACCAAGTATAACGGAGCGCGCGATGCGATCCGCGGCCACGCCGGTCAATCCGGTCGCCCCCAGGCCGGCTTGCCGGCGAGTGCGAACAGCCATGCCGCCGCGGCGATCGGCCAGGCCAGCAATACCGAATGCGTCAGGCCGTTGAAATTGAGCAGGTGGCCATATCGCCAGTTGAACAGCGTCAACGGCGCGGTCATCGCGGTGGCGTCGGTCGCGGCCAGCGGCAGGAGCAGCGAGGACAACAGCGCAACCGCGCACGCGGCAACTTGCGCGGGACGTGGCAGGAACGCCGCCAGCAGCAGCCCGAGCGAACCTGCGGCGATGCCGATCGCCACGCCCGGCTTCAGCCACGCCTCCCATGCGGCGGGCTTGAGCAGCATCCATGCAGCCAGGCCCTTCAGCATGAAAGCGAAGCCGATCAGCAGCAGCACTGCGCCGCCGACGTAACGCCGTTCGCGCAGCAGCAGCGCGAGGAACAGCCCGACGCCGGCGAGCTGGAAAGCCGATTGCGCAGCCTCGAGCATCGTCGCGGCGATATCCGGAGTCGCCACGGCCGCCAGCCCGGGTTCGAAATTGACCGCGAAGAGAGGAATTCCCGGATTGATCTGCGCCGTCAGCCACAGGGCCAGCAGCGCGATGCCTATGTCGCCCAGGCGTCCCTCGATGAACGCCTGCGCGCGCGCGGCGGACAGCAACCGGCGCGTGCGTTCCGCGCGCACCAGCGTGCCGCCGAGCAGACCGCCCACGACGGCACCGAGGGCATTGGCGAACAGGTCGGCCAGGCTCGCGGCGCGCGACGGCAGGAACATCTGCAGCGTCTCCATGCTGAACGAGAGCGTCATCCCCGCGGCGAGCGCTACACCGGTGCGCACCAGCGGCGAAGCGCGACGCGGAGTCAGCGCGGCGAAGATGCCGAACGGCACGTAGGCCAGCGCGTTGACGATGGCATCGAAGCGCGTCCACCTGGGTGGCCACGGCGCGAGGGGCCAGAAGGGCGTTCCGGGGGGCGGCGGAATCCATGGCGCGAACGGCTGCAGGCTCGCGTACGCTATCGCGACGCCATACAGGATGCCGAAAATGTGCGGTAGAAACGTGCGCGGACGCTGCGCGTTCATGTCGCCGCTAGGGCAGCGACCTGCGCACGACAGTGACCTTCTCGTGCCTGGCGATCTCGACGAAACCTGCGGCGGCGAACATTGCCGGCGAGCCATGATAGTGGTCGGCCGGGGCCGTGTCTTCCGGCCCGACATTCCACGGAAACGCGTCTATCACACGAATGCCGCGCGCGCCGAAATCCTCCATCACTCCGGCGAGCAGCGCGCGTGCGACGCCGCGGCGTCGCCACTCGGGCGCCGTGACAAAGCAGACGATCGCGGCCGCGTCCTGCAGGGGGACGGATAGCGGGGGTGCGGCAATGCGCAGGCGCGCGCAGGCGTGCTGCAGCTTGTGATAAGGCTGTGCGTTGACCCAGCCGACGACATCGTCGCCGGCGTAGGCGAGGAAGCCGTCCATCTCGCCCGTGGTGATGCGTGCGGCCATCGCGTCGCGGTTGGCGGGACCGTCGAACGCCGACCACGTTACCGCCACCGGCACCTCATAGAAGTGGCAATAGCACTTCGCCCACTCCGGGTTGTCGGCGAAAGCCGGTCCCGTCTCGTGGTCGAAGAAACGCAGATAGTCCTGCACCAGGCGAGGGGCCAGGCGCTCGATGCGATAAGTGACGGGTTCCGCCATCCCGACATCATAGAACGAGTCGGCGGGATGGACGTCGTGTCGGTTCAACCCGTTGGGTAAGCCCTTGAAGCAGTCAGCGCGACGCCTTGATCTCCGTCCACATCTTGCCGCGCAGCCGGCGCTGCGCCGTCGTGAGGTCCTTCAGCTGCTCCAGCTTGGCTTGCACCGCGGCATTCGGGAAAATGGCCTCGTTCTTGAGGAGCGCAGGGTTGATGTACTTCAGTGCATCGGTGTTGGGATTGCCGGAGCCGATGAGGTTGGTCAACTCCGCCGAATTCTTCCCCTCGAGCATGAAGTTCATGAACTGCAGCGCGAGGTCCGGCCGTGGCGCGTTCTTGTGGATGACCATGTTGTCGACGGCCAGCACCGCGCCTTCCTTCGGCATGCCCTGCAGGATCTTGAACTTTCTCCCCGCTGCCTGCGCATCGAGGCTTGCCTGGAAAATGTCGTTCGAATACCCGTGGACGAGCCAGATGTTGCCGACGGTCAATTCCTTGATGTACGAGGACGCGTTGAAGGCTGCCCAGTACGGCTTGGCGCGCTTGATCAGATCAGCCGCCTCCTTCCAGTGCTTTTCGTCCGTGTCGTTGGCGGAGTAGCCGAGATACTTGAGCGCCGCGGCGAACAGTTCGCTGGAACTGTCGAGGACCGTCACGCGGCCCTTGATTTTCTCCAGGTACTTCGGCTCGAAGATCACCGCCCATGTGTCGGTGGGTAGACCCAGCTCCTTCATCTTCTCGGCGTTGTAGCCCAGGATTGTCGTCGACATCGCGTACGGCACCGAGAACTTGTTGTCCGGATCGAACGGCGTGTTCATGTAGACGGCATTGATGTTCTTGAGATTCGTGAGCTTGGCCTTGTCGATAGGCAATAGTTGTCCGCCCTTGATGAGCGGCTGCACGGCGTTGGACGTAGGCACGAGGATGTCGTAGCCCTTGGCCCCGGCAGCCAGCTTCGCCAGCAGTTCCTCGTTGTCCGAATAGTAGGTCTGCTTGACCTCGCACTTGCATTGTTCCTCGAACCTCTTCACGGTTTCCGGGGCGATGTAATTGTTCCAGTTGTAGAGGTTGAGCGTGTCCTTGGCAAAAGCCGGCAGTGCGGCCAGGCAGAACAGGACGGCGAGTGTTTGTTTTATCATTTTCATGACTCCTCGTTGGAGCGGAGCAGGCTTGGGGATAGCTTGGTGGCGACGACGATGAGGAACAACGTCAGCAGCATAAGCAGCGTTGACACAGCGTTGACTTCGGGCGTGACGGCGATCTTGATCATCGAGTAGATCTGCAAGGGCAGCGTCACGGTGCCGGCGCCGGCGGTGAAGAACGTGATCACGAAATCGTCGATCGACAGCGTGAAGGCCATCAGCGCGCCGGCGACCACGCCGGGCATGATCAGCGGCAGCGTGACAAAGCGGAAGGACTGCCAGGGGGAGGCGCCGCAATCGCGCGCCGCCTCGGTGAGGCTCTCGTCCATGCCCGCCAGCCGCGATCGGACGACGATGGCGACGAAGCCGATGCAAAACGCGATATGCGCCAGCGTGACGGAAACCAGCCCCAATGTGAAATTGAGCAGCACGAAGAATATGAGCAGGGATACGCCCATCAGGATTTCGGGTATCGCGATCGGCGTCAGCACGAGGATGGGCAGCAGCCGCAGCCTGTACCTGTGCATCGCCACGCCGGCCATCGTGCCCAGTGCCGTGGACACGAGGCTCGTCACGAAGCCGATGATCAGCGAATTCGCCGCCGCGGACTGCATCTCGCTGTTTTGCGCCAGCTTGCGGTACCAGTCCAGCGTGAAGCCGACCCATTCCGCGTTGAGGCGCGAATCGTTGAACGAATAGACGACGACGATGACCAGCGGCAGGTAGAGAAACGCGTAGCCGGCGATTGCCGCCGCCCACAGCCACGTCGATCGCCTGGATTGCGCACTAGGCACCGGACGCCTCCCGGCGCGTGCTGCGCGACCCGACCCACGCGGCCAATCCGGCCAGCGCCAGTGCCGCCAGCGTCAGCACAATGGAGAGCACGCTGCCGAACGGCCAATCGCGCGTCTCGAGGAACTGCTGCTTGATCACGTTGCCGATCAGGCTGTCGTCCGGGCCGCCCAGGATGTCGGGGATCGCGAATATGCCGAGCGCCGGGATGAATACCAGAGCCGCGCCGGCATAGACCCCGGGCAGCGACAGCGGGAACGTGATGCGCCAGAAGCGCTGCCATGTGTTGGCACCCAGGTCCTGTGCGGCGTCGAGCAGCGCCTGGTCGTGCTTCTCCAGGTTGGCGTAGAGCGGCAGCACCATGAACGGCAGGTGCACGTACACGAGGCACACCAGCA
>Ga0207645_10000096_pt1 | contig 64474 bp, 63 predicted proteins | sample KBSM53metaG_FD_184331 | JGI IMG/M metagenome (GOLD analysis project Ga0207645, IMG submission 184331) | Miscanthus rhizosphere microbial communities from Kellogg Biological Station, Michigan, USA - KBS M5-3 metaG (SPAdes) (version 2) | ecosystem: Host-associated > Plants > Roots > Rhizosphere >...
CCCCGACGAGCTCGCGGATTTCGAGGAGCGGACGTTCCGGCAGTGGAACCGCGCGTCGCTCTTCGACCTACGCCGAGCGATCGAGCGGCGACGGCAGGAACTCGCCGGGTAGTTGCTCCGTCAAGTTCGCGCGTCTTCGGCTCGATCCGTGCAGCACACTGTCCGGTTTTGCCCGGCGCGAAATGCGAACCGTCACTGACGCAAACATGCCTGACGAACGATACGGCTGGCGAGACGAGTTGACCGTCGCTCTCGCCAAGCGACTCTCCACTGTTCGCGGAGCGATGTCGGATACGGAATTTTCTACTCTCCTTCGGGACATGGTGAAAACCGCTGAACGCTTCTTGGAAATCGATTCGCACCTTGGCCAGCTACCGGTCGCGCCGGAACCGGATGAAATGAGACGGCAGCTCAACCTGAAGGACTAATTCACCGGACCACCCGCCGGATCCAGGGGTCGCAGTGGTCCCAGGTGGCGCCACGCCGCTCGTGACGCGCGCCGAGTCCGCGCTCGTTCTATTGCACTCTCAGGCAATCGAGCGCGTCACCTCACAAACGGATTGCTTACCGTCAGGGACGTTAGGCGGGCACGAGTGTGCCCAACACGGCGAGGGCTACGCACAGCCCGCCGAGCACCACGACCAGCCGTCGAGAGCCGTGAACCGAGCGTTCGTGGCTGCGAGCGGCCGCTCCGCCGCGTTCACAGCGTTGGCCGCCCGCTGGACCGGGACGAGCGGGAGAGACCCGGCGTCGACGCGCTGACCCGCGTGCTCGCCGAGACGGGGCAGGAGCCGGCCCTCGCCAGGCATATGCCCAACGGGGCGATCCGATGGCGGGCCGAAAACGACAAGCAGGGGTACGAGGACGTTGCGCCGATCTCGCGTCAGGCGCGCGCGGCGCTCGAGCGCTACCTCCGAACCCATCCTCGGGTTGGCGACGTATGGATATTCCCGCAGTCGAATCATCCCGATCGCCCGACCAATACTGTGCTCGCCCGCCATTTGCTGGTCCGCGCTGAGGCACGCGCCGAGCTCCCACACGTCGATCGCGGCGCGTTCCACGCGTACCGTCGTCTATTTGCCAGCGAGCGAAAGCATCTGCCCGAGGAGATCTGATGCGCGCGGGTGGCTGGCGGGATCTCGCGACGATGAAGCGCTCGTATCAGCAGGCGGATCCAGCGACGACACTGCGGGTAATCGAAAACGAGCCGGAAACGAGGGAGCCGGGACACACATCGGACACACCCTCCAAAGCAAGCAGCGGTCCCTCAACAGCTTAGCGGACAGAGTACCTTTCGCCATGCGCGTCGTCGTCATCGTCAGGCACATCCTGCCGTTCGTCCTGTCGTTCCTCCGTGACAGGCGGCGCTGGATCATCGCGGGCCGTCCTGTCCCGCGGACCGACGAGTTCCACAGCCGCCGGGCGCGAGACCTCGTTGCCGCGATCGGGACGCTCGGACCGACGTTCGTGAAGCTCGCGCAGGTCTTCGCCGGACGAGCGGACCTGTTCCCGGAATCGTACGTCAAGGCGCTCTCGACGCTCACCGATCAGGTCCCACCGGTATCACTCGAGGCGGTCGAGCAGACGATCGCGGTGAGCTACGGGCAGCGACCCTCGGAGCTCTTCCAGCGGTTCGACCCCGTGCCGATCGCGGCTGCATCGTTGGGGCAGGTCCATCGGGCGGCGTACGAGGGGCGCGAGGTCGTCGTGAAGGTCCTGCGGCCGGGCATCGAGCACCTCATCGCCTCCGACGTGCGCGCGGCGAAGTGGATCCTCGCGTTGCTCGAGCGCAGGTTCGCCACCAACCCACACGTCCGTGGACTGCGCGTCGCCGTCGAGGAGTTCTCGCTCCGGATCGGTGACGAGATGGACTTCCGCAAGGAAGCCGACAACGCGGAGCGCATTCGCGCGAATTTCGCCGGGAATCGTCACGTGATGATTCCGCGCATCGAGCGCGACCTGGTGCGGCAGCGCGTGCTCGTGATGGAGTACATGCCGGGTGTCCGCATCGACCGCGCGGATTCCTTAGACGTGGCCCGCGGCGCCGTCGCGAGGCGTGCTCGCTCCGCGGAGATCGTCGCCACGGTGATGGAGCTCTACATCCAGATGATGCTCGTGGATGGGCTCTTTCACGCCGACCCGCATCCAGGCAACCTGCTGGTCGCACCAGATGGGCGAATCATCCTCCTCGACTTCGGCATGGTGGTTCCAGTGCCGCGCGAGACGCGGTGGCATCTGATCCAGACGGTGTTCGCGTCGATCCGGAAGGATGTGGACGGTGTGGTCGCGGGATTCGATGCGCTTGGCGTGATCGAGCCCGACGCGGATCCCGAACTGGTGCGCGAGCTGGTGCGCACGCTGCTCGAGCTCGCGCACTCGCGCACGACGGTACCGGAGCGGATCGAGATGCTCCTCGCGGATCAGGTGATGGGGACGCTCTACGACTGGCCGGTGACGCTGCCGCGCGAGATGGTGTACTTCGCCCGCGCGGCGGCATTGATCGAAGGGTTAGGCGTGCACTACGATCCGCGATTCAACCCGATCGTCTTCGCGGCGCCGATCGCGCTCCGCCTGCGTCGGCGGATCCTGAGCTCCCTCGGCGATCAGCCGGTGCGGGATCCTAACGAGTGGGTCTACACGCTCAGCGGCGTACTCGGCGCGGTGGCGGGGGTCGTGACGCGCGCCGGACGATCCTTCCTGTCTCGCCTGGAAGCGGAGTTCGATGCCGCGCGCCCGCCGGACATACCGAGAATCACTCGCCGGGCGCTTCCGCCGGCTGCCGCCGGCGCCTAACGCGCGCAGCTCAAAGGGGTCAGAGTCGCTTGAATGGCGGATCGCTGTTACTCAGCATTCCCGAATTCAAACGACTCTGACCCCTTTGATCCGGTTGGATCGACTTACATCCCGAGTCGGACGTTGATGTCAACCATGAGTCCGCGCGGCGGCGGCGAGACGAACACCACTCGGTCGGGTTCCGGCCGGATCACGATTCGCTCGATCGGGCCCTTCCCCTTGCCGCGACCCATGTTGCCGCGACGGTAGTAGATGACGCGGGTCGTCTGGAGCCGTTCCACGCGCACGATCTCGAAGCCGTGCGACACGAGGACCTCGCGTGTGGTGACGATCGCCTGATCGGCGGTCACGACCTTCTTCTTCGCCTGGCCGGGCGGCACGTGCTCGCCGCGGCCGTCGTGATTGCCATGACCTTTCCCCTGGGCCAGGGCGGCACGCTCGGGGCACAACAGACAGGCCGCGGCCACCGCTGCGGCGGCCAGTGAGATACGATATCGAGACATGACGACGCTCGCTCGAAATGTTGGGATTAAAAACAACCTCTGAGCCACTCATTCCAAGGATGACGCAGCCCATGTTCAGGCAACGTGTGCGTGGCGTCACACGAGGCAACCAAAGGGAAATGATTCGTTGCGGCGTCGCGACGGTTCGCAGGGCTCGCCCGACAACGGAACCACGCTGCAATAACGTGATCCCGATATTCGATGACTCCCGCGATTCGCAGCCGCCGTTGCAGGACGCAATGGTGAAGGGACTGGTCCGGTTCGGCATCTCGTGCGCGCGTTAGGGCCGAGCTTCATTACGCGCTCCCAATGAGACCGCGAATCGCGGCGGCCCAGGCTCCATCGTCTGCAACCACGGCGGCACAGATATCGCTTAACGGGGTATCGTACGGTGGAATGGTGGAGGTCGCGCGGCGTGGGGACGGCGCGCGATAGCAGGGATCCGGCATGTATGGGCCTTTGCCGCGTGCCGTCTGAGGACCGTAGTTCAACGAGAACGCGCCGACGCCGCAGGAATCCAATGCCCGACGAGGGCCGATGATCGCGGGGGGCCGGCGGTGAGATGCGGGTGACGTATCGTGCCAACCGCATGGCGGTGAATGCGCGCGGCGCGGTGAGCGAAGTCCCGTCGGTCCTCAGTAGCCTGCTCTTTGTCGGGAATCGGGAATAGGGAATCGGGAATCGAAAACCCCCGGGATGCCTCGCGGTGCAGCGAGTGACATCCCGGGGGTTCTACTATTCCCGATTCCCTATTCCCGATTCCCGACAAATGGTCTGTGACTTGCCTCACAGGGCCGCACGAGGACCCGTCGAGGCAAAGTTGTTATGTCGCAGTCCGTTTTGGTCGTCGCCAAGGATCGCGTCATCGCGGCGTTGCTTGGTGCTCTGATCGAGCTGTCCGGGCGCCGCGTTGCGTTCCGATCGGACAACGAAGGAATCGACTCAGCCGTTCGGCGGGCCGCCGCCGAGCTCGTGCTGTTCGATTGCGCGCTTGGGATCTCGACATGCGCCGAGATCGCCGCCACGGCGCGGCTCGAGGGCGCTCGGCTGCTCATGTTCTCCGCGTCGCACACCGAGCGCGAAGCGCGCGATATCGCCAGTCTCTACGGCGCTATGTGCTTCGTGCTGCCGGTGAAGCCGCGTGAGTTCATGGAGCTGGTCGACCGGGCCCTGGGGACGACGATCGCGACCTGAGCTTCCCAATCTTCCGCTCGATCGCCTGACGAGCGCTCGCGAGGTCGCCTAACGACGACGAGTCGCCGGGTGAGCCAAGGGTCAACAGGCCCAGTGCCCGGGTGAATGCCGCCAGCGCACGAGTGGTGTCGGCGGCGTCCGTGTACCCATCTCCCAGCGCATCCGCTGCACTCCACGATCGCGGAAACGCCTCGGCGTTGAGCTCCCGTAATCGAATCGAGTAGGAAAGGTCGTTCTGACGAGCGAAGCGGAACGCATAGAGGCCCATCGTCTGCTGGGAGAACAGGGTGAACGTCGAATCCGTACGCCGACCGTGACGAAGGATCGACGCCACCTTGTCGGCCGCGCGATCGACCATGATCAGTCGCTCGAGCTCTGCGTCGTCAGGCACGGCGGGCTGCGCGTTCGCATGCACGAGATCCTTCACGACGTCGGGCGCTGCGTCGTTCCGGGGGTGGTCGGCGACGAAGGGCGTCGCCAGACCGGACCCCGCCGAATCGCCCAACGCCGACGCGAGAAACTCGTGAATACCGCGCACAAGCAACTCGTACGAGCGGCGCTTGTCGCTTGGTACGTCAGGGTAAACGAGCGGATTCCCGATGAGGTACGCATGTGACATCGATCGCAGCACGAGCCACTGGCGTTCCGAGTACCGCATTGCATCGAAGACGGTGCGATCGAGTCGCAGCCCCGGCGGTGTGGGTTGCTCATCCTGCAGCACGACGAGATACGGGACCCGCAATCGTCGCGGATCGTAGTGCAGCCCGCTCGTCACGGTGCGCATGCTGTTCTCCTTGCCCTCCCATCCGTCGAGGCTCACGATCGCTCGCGCCGCCATGTTCTTCATCTGGAATGCGAGCGCCGCCATCCCATCGAAGTTCACGCCAAGCGCGGCGATGCGGGACGTGTCGACGAACGCGTACCGCCGTGCATGATCGAGCAGGTACTCGAGATCCCGCACGCGGGCTTCGACTACGACGTTCGGCCGCGATACCTGCAGCGATGCGTCCTCGAGTCGCGACGGTACGGCGATGACCGCGACGCCGTGACTGGCCAGGTACTCGAACAGAACCGTCGCGGCGGCGATCGATCCGTCGGTCGCCGCGAGCACGACGGGGAACTGTCCCGCGGCCGGAGCCGCGTCGCGAACGGCCGCCGTGGCAGTCGTATCGACCGCTCGCATGACGGACGCCGGGATCTGACGACCGAAAGCGAATCCAGCGAATGCGCGCATCCCGTCGATGGCCGCGACTCGGTCCTCCGGCGTGACGGGCGTTAGGCTTGTCCGCTTGATGCCCAGCCCCGCGAACATGCCGTACTCCATCGGCCGCTCGGATGGCGTCGGGGCTATCGGATACCACACGGCCACGGGCAGCGACATTGCGTGGGGGCCCGCATTGCGGCGACCCTCGAAGTCGACTTCGGGCGTGACGCGCCGGGAATGGTCATATTCGGCGACGCGCCGGAACCCGACCCCGTATCGTCCGGGCTCCAGCGCGCCCCATTGGGGCCGCGAGCGATGCTGCGTCTGGCCATCGGGTCGAACCTGGTTAGGCGCGCGGACGCCTACGACCGCAAGGGCCGCGAATGCGAGAATGCTCGAGAGCCGCATGAGCCGCTCGGTCGAAGTGGTTGAACCTTTCAACCACTCCGACCCCTCGAACGCAAGCCTCCTGGGATAAAGCCCGGCCTCGCCGGGACGAGCCTTCCGTACGAGGGAGTGGGCTGGTTTGCGGTCGCACAAACGGTCAATTTTCCGGTCCCTCAACGACGACACACTGCTGCTGTGCAAACCATCACGCTTCCTGCTTCCCCCGCTGCGTTCGCCGACGCCGGCTGGTCCGACATCGCCCCCTACTACGAAGAGCTGGCCACGGCGTCGCTGACGCGAGACAACGTGGAGGGCTGGCTCAAGAGCTGGTCGCAGCTCGAGGAGTTGATCGACGAAGCAGGGACGATGGCAATGATCGCCTATACCGGCGACACCGCCGACGCGGAGAAGGAGAAAGCGCATCTCCGCTTCTCGACCGAGATTTTCCCGCAGGCGCACGAGCAGGGCGTTCGCCTGTCGAAGCGATTACTGGACCTCGACTACACCCGACCCGGCCTCGAGACGACCGTCCAGCGGTTCCGCACCGACGCCGAGATCTTCCGCGAAGAAAACGTTGCCCTGTTCGCCGAGCTCGAGGAGCTCTCCGCGCAGTACCAGAAGATCGTGGGTGGGCTGACGGCACAGTGGGAAGGTGAGACCAAGACGATCCCGCAACTGCAGCCGTACCTCAAGGAACGCGATCGCCAGGTCCGCGAGCGCGCGTGGCGACTTGGCAACGAAGCATATCTCGCGCGCCGCGACGAGCTCGCGGCTCTGTTCGACAAGATGTTCATCGCGCGGACGAAGGTGGCGGGCAACGCCGGCTTCCCGAACTATCAGGAGTACGCGTTCAAGTCCAAGCACCGCTTCGACTACACGCCCGCGGACTGCGACCGCTTCCACGACGCGGTGGAGAAGACGGTCGTTCCCGCCGTGGCGCGCCAGCTCGAGTACCGCCGCGAGCGACTTGGGCTCGATCGCGTGAGACCGTGGGACCTGGGGGTGGAGCTCGAGCGCGTCGAGTCGCTCAAGCCGTTCGACGACGTTGGCGCGTTCGTCGACCGAGCGAAGTCGATCTTCCGCCGGGTCGACCCGACGCTCGGCAGCGAGTTCGCGCTGATGGCGGCGGATGGGCTGCTCGATCTGGAGAGCCGGAAGGGGAAAGCTCCTGGCGGGTATTGCACGAAGCTCAGCTTCCGGGGCAAGCCGTTCATCTTCATGAACGCCGTTGGCGTCGCCGACGACGTGAACACGCTCGTGCACGAGGCGGGGCATTCGTTCCACGACTTCGCGGCACACAAGCAGCCGCTCATCTGGCAGCGCTCTCCGGGACACGAAGCGGCGGAGCTCGCGTCGATGAGCATGGAGCTCCTCGCGTCGCCATACATGCAGAAGCCCGACGGCTACTACACGGCCGACGAGGCGCGATCGGCGCAGATCGAGCACCTCGAGGACATTCTTTTCAGCCTCCCGCACATCGCGAGCGTCGACGCGTTCCAGAGCTGGATCTACACGAGTGGCGAGGGTCACGACGCGGCAGCACGGGATCGTGCGTGGCTCGACATCCGAAGCCGATTCGAGCACGGCATCGACTGGTCGGGGCTCGAGCAGGAGCGCGTCGCGCGCTGGTATCGACAGCTGCACATCTTCGAGTACCCGTTTTACTACATCGAGTACGGGATCGCACAGATGGGGGCATTGCAGGTGTGGCGTCACAGCCTGGCGGATCAGGCGACCGCCGTCAAGCACTATCGCGAGGCGCTCGCGTTAGGCGGTACCGTGGGTCTTCCGGAGATTTACCAGGCGGCTGGTGCACGCCTGGTGTTCGACGCCGAGTCCATGGGTGAGCTGATCGAGCTGGTCGAGAAGCGTTTGGCCGGGCTCCGCGCGGCATGATCCTCCGCGCCTTTCGCAAAGCGTCCGCTGGCGGTTCCGCCAGCGGTGTGGCGACGCCAGCCGCGTTCGGCGATCTCGCGGCCGATCGCGAGCGACTCGATTGGGTGCTGTTCCAGAACGGCGGCGTCGTGCTCTATCACAAGCACCAGATCCTGACCGAGCACACGGCCTGGCTGGTGCGCGAGGGCTACCAGCTGCGAGAGCTCGACGCATACGCCTGGAAGGACGCGCACACGTTTCACGAGGGTGTGAAGCGGGTATTCGCGTTCCCGAGCCACTACACGAACAACCTGGCGTCGCTCGTGGACGCGCTTGCGGAGCTGGAGATTCCCGCGGGCGGCGCGGTAGCCGTTCAGGTGAAGCGGTACGATCGCTTCGCGAAGGCCGAGCCGCATCTCGCCTGGTCAGTGCTGGACGCGCTCGAGACGACGTCGCGTCGGCTGCTGCTGACGGGACGGCGGTTGCTCACGCTCGTTCAGTCCGACGACCCGCGCATCAAGTTCGAGCGGGTTGGCGCGATGCCGGTCAACTGGAATCCGCGGGAGTGGCTGGAGGCGGACCGAGGACTCGGGAATAGGGAATAGCGAATCGGGAATAGAGGGAACCGGGAGGCGCCGCGTCGCGGGGCGCGGCCGCCGGGAACCGGGAACAGTGATTCATCGTGGAGCCTCGGTTCCCGGTTCCCGGTTCCCGGTTCCCGTTTTTCTGGCCACCGACGATCGAGCCAGCCCATGGTCGTCGCGACCGCGCTCATACCAATGACGGCCGAGGTCGTGACGTCGCTCGTCCAGTGCTGATCGTCGTACACACGCGACCACGCGACCACCGTCGCCGCGGAGTATCCCAGTGCTGCTACCCATGATCGTCTCGTCGCGATCGCGGCACCGGCGGCGATCGAAAATGCGTGCACCGCGTGGGACGACGGGAACGAATGCCACTCACCCTCCGTCGAGAAGGGCTTGAAGCGCCAGGCGTCGTTCGTGCTGTCCGGACGGTGCCGTCCGACGACCGGCTTCAGTACGCCGACGATCACGTTGGACACAGCATATCCGGCGGAGATGCGGAGCACGGCGTTGGCAGTCCGGCGGTGGTGGGTGATCCGGGCGACGACGTAGGTGACGGCAAGCCCGGCGATGATGTTCCTGCCGGTTCCAACGAAATTCCCGGCGTCGGCCAACGAGCTCGCGAAGCTCGAGTGGCGGTCGAGCCAGAAGGTTCGGGCGCTCTCGTCGAGGAGTGCCGCCGCGGCGATCGCTCCGCCTGCCGTCACCCAGAACCGTGTTCCCTCGGGCTGCAGGCCTGACTGTGCACCCGCGCGCGTCCCGAGCAGCACGAGGAGCGCTGCCGACGCAGCTACAGCGCGAATGGATGCTGACCCAATCATCACAACCGCTCGAGCCCGCTCTCCGCGGCGCGCATGGAGTTTGCTCGCCTCGTCTGTTGTGCGACGGCGCGCAAGGCAACAGCTTAGAGGCCGATGTGTCCCCATACGATCGCCGCCTAACAGTTGCTATCCGCAGAACGTTGTTTCCAGCCCCGGTAGGAGCCGGATGCCGCACGCGGACATTGTTCGACAGCTCGTCGTCGAGCTGGAACGGGTCGGTGTCGATCCCGACCAGATGGTGGCCGGCCTCACGAGCCGCGCCGAAGACGCGCTCCGTGCCCTCCGGGCACTGCCCAATGGGGCCGGACCCGCCGCTTTTCTCGCGGAGCTCCGCAACCAGTCGTCGCCCGTCGGTATCAACGACGGGAGCGCGAACCACGTGCCGCACGACCCGGGCCCCACGTCTCGATGACTCGCGTCTTGATGAGCGTTCGTGAGGCGTTCGGAATCGCATCCGCGCTCTTGACCCTCACGGGCGCCGCGCATGGTCAGCGAACGTTGCTGGATACCTCCGTAGTCAGGACGGTGGTGAGCGCTTCGTCGTTCGACTCGACCGTCGCACGCCTCGAGCGGGCCGCCGTCGCCAATGGCTTGACCGTCGCCGCGAAGATCGACCACGCCGCCGCCGCACGGAAGGCGGGTCTGACCCTGCGCCCGACCACCCTGATCATCGCCGGCAACCCCGCCGCCGGCACTCCGCTGATGCTCGCCGATCAGACGATGGCGGTCGAGCTTCCGCTGCGATTTCTCGTCTGGCAGGGCGAGGATGGGAAGACCCACGTCTCGTACGACCCCATCAAATCGATCGCGGCACGCCACAAGCTCACCGGTCACGAGCAGCTGCTGACGAAGATGACGGGCGCGATAGAGCTGATCGTGAGTGAGGCGACGAAGCCGTAGACTGGCGACTGGCGACTGGCGACTGGCGACTGGCGACTGGCGACTAGCTGATGGCTGATGGCTGATGGCAGCCTGCCCAGTCACTCCACCTCGTCAATAGACTTCGGCCAATCCTGCTTGAGGAGCCTCGACATCGCCCGGTCCGCCAACAGTCGCCCGTTCGTCTGACATCGCGCGCAATAGTTCGTCTCGTTGTCTGCATATCGAATCCGCTGCACGGGCGAGCCACACACAGGGCAGGGAAGCTTGTACCGCCCATGGACCGCCATGCCCTCCCGAAACGCGGTCACCTTCTCGGGAAACCCATCGCCAACCTCTTCACGGAGGCGGTTCGTCCAGTCGATCAACGTGGCTTTCGTCGCCTCGAACAGCAGCACGATCTGCTCGTCCGTGAGACGAGACGTCAGTAGAAGCGGCGACAGCTTGGCGCGATGGAGAATCTCATCGGAATACGAGTTCCCAATCCCGCTGAAGAGCCGAGGGTCCGTGAGTGACCGCTTGAGCGTGTGATTTTCGCTTCGCAGGCGCGACGCGAAGTCCGCGAGGTCCGCGTCCAGCACCTCGAGACCCCCGCGGTCGAACTGCGCCAGCGCGTCGGCGCCCTGCACGACGTGAATCGAGGCGCGTCGCTTCGACCCTGCTTCCGTGAGGTAGAGCGTCCCTCGCTCGAACTCGAATGCGGCCTGAGCGAGCTTGCCGCCGATCGTCTTTCCGCCCTCTCGCCATCGCAGCCGGCCGGCGATCATGAGATGAACGACGATGTACAGGGCGTCATCCACACCGATGACGATGCGCTTACCGAGTCGGCTGATCGTTCGCACCTGCTTGCCCACCACAGCCGAGAGCGGAGGATCGACGGTTCTGAGCACGAACGGGTTGAGCGCGCGAGCGCCGCGGATCTCCTGTCCGAGAATCCGCGTGCGCAGCGTTTCGATGTAGACGGTGACGTCGGGGAGCTCGGGCAAGTGTCACCCGGCTCGCTGGCTGAGCGTGGGCGTCACGGATCGACTGCTGGCGCCTGGCTGCGTGGGTTGAACCCGAACCCTGCAAGCTCCCCCTGCGGCGTGAGCGCGAGGCGAACCATGAATGGTTCGCCGCCGCCGCTGAATTGCGCGGTCCTCCAGTACTGCGTTTTCCCGAGGCGCTTCACGAAGCGCTCCTCGATGACTTTCTCCTCCACGCCAATGTCGCCGGTCAACTGAATGAGCGTGGCCATGAGCTCAGCGGGTGTACTGTCCTTCTTCGCGTCGGCCGACTGGTGGGCCCGCAGGCTGTCGACCTGTCCTGTGTAGAACCACACCGTATACTTGCGCGCGACCGCGAGCGAATCCGTGCCCGCGCTCGCCATGGTCGGTCCGGTTGCCGCGGCGCCTGCGCCGTTCCGCGCGGTCGCGCCCGAGGCGGTAAGAGCCAACAGGGCCCCGATAATCACGGTTTTCACGATGACCCTCAAACAGTTCGAACCGCGGGATGAGTCGTATGAGTCGAGAGTCCGCGGCAGCTTCGCGCGCCAGCGCGCAATGCACACGATAGGCGCTCGGCTCGTCCGCGTCGAGCCGGGTGAGGTCGAGCTCGAGCTGCCATTTCGGGAGGACCTCACCCAGCAGCACGGCTTTCTCCATGCGGGCATCGTCACGGCCCTTGTGGATAGCGCGTGCGGCTACGCTGCCCTCTCGCTCATGGATCGAGAGTCCGCCGTATTGAGCGTTGAATACAAGGTGAACCTGCTGGCGCCGGCGGTTGGTGAGCGGATGCGCGCGATCGGACGGGTGATCAAGCCCGGCCGAACGCTACTCGTTTGCACGGGTGAGGTGATCGCGGTGGCTGGCGGCGCAGAGTCAGTGGTGACCGCGATGCAGGGCACCATGATGGCGGTCCGCGGCCGACCAGAGCTCGTTGATTGATCTCTCCGGTGCGAGGGTTTCGGTCGCGAACGCGTTGCGAGTACCATTAGGCATGGCGCATCGAACGTTCAAGGATTCAAACGGCCGCGAGTGGGAAGTGTGGGACGTGGTGCCCAGCCAGTGGGTCGGCCCGACGCTGGATGGCGGGTGGCTCGCCTTTCAGAGTGGGGAGGACAGGCGCCGACTGGCGCCGCTGCCGCTGTATTGGGCGGCCGCTCCGGAGCCGGAGCTCCGCGATCTGCTGGCGAAGGCGAAACCGGTCGCCGCTCGGACGGACTGAGTCATGGAGCGGACCATCGATCTCGCGGCAACGCTCGCGTGGGTTCGCCCGAACGAGCGTTGACGGAACCCACCGCGGCAGGAGCGAACGGCGGATCGCGGCGCGTCGGGCGCGTCGCGATTGCCCTCATCGCGGGGCTTGTCGTCGGCATCACCGTCTCACGCGTCGGCATTCCGTGGCTCAGCCGGTCCGTCGCGCTCCTGGAGCCGGTCGGGTCGATCTGGGTGAACGCCATCCGGATGACGATCGTGCCGCTCGTCGTCGCCCTGCTGCTGGGCGCTGTGGCCCGCGGTGGCGAGTCGCACGGCGTCGGTCGCCTGGGCGGCACCGCGTTCGCGACGTTCGTCGCGCTTCACATCGGTGCCGCCGTCCTGGCGCTCGTCACGGTGCCGGCGGTCATGGCGCGCATTCCGGTCGACCCGGCGAGCGTCGCTCGAATGCAGGCCGAGGCATCCGCGGCTAGCGTGGCGACTGCGGAGCAGATTCGCACGCTGCCGAGCTTTGGGCAGTGGCTCGCCGGGCTGGCGCCGGCCAACGTGATTCGCGCGGCCGCGGACGGGGCGATGCTACCGCTGATCGTGTTCACGCTGCTGTTCGCGCTCGCGCTGCGGCGCATTACGCCCGATCGCCGCGAGCAGGTGCTGCGCGTGTTCGATGGTGTCGGTGACGCCATGCTCGAGATCGTGCGCTGGCTGATCGCGCTGGCGCCGATCGGGGTCTTCACGCTCGTGGCGTCGACCTCCGCCCGCCTCGGGGCGTCGCTGGTCGGCGCGTTCGGGTACTATGTGGTCGGCTACGTTGCGCTCCTGCTCGTGCTGACCCTGGTGATCTGTGTCATCGGCGCGTTAGGCGGTGGTGTGGGGCTGCCGCGGTTCTTCCGGGCGGGTCTGCCGGCGCAGGCGGTGGCGTTCAGTTCGAGCTCCTCGCTGGCGTCACTCCCGGCGCTCATCGACTCGGCCGGGCGTCTCGGTGTACCGCCGACGCAGGCGGGGTTCGTCCTGCCGCTCGCCGTGTCGTCGTTCAAGGTGGCAAACGCAGTGGCGTGGCTCACCGGCACCATGTTCCTGGCGCGGCTCTACGGCGTGCCGTTAGGCGTCAGCGAGTACCTCACCGTCGTGGCGTCGTCGATCGCCTTGAGCTTCGCGACGCCCGGCGTGCCGAACGGCGGCTTCCTGCTTCTCGCGCCCGTGTTGGCGAGCGTCGGTGTCCCGGCGGCGGGGGTTGCGCTGCTCATCGCCGTCGACGCCATTCCCGACCTGTTCGCGACCGTGGCGAACGTGAGCGGCGATTTTGCCGCCGCGTCGATCGTGCGGCGCTGGGCGACACGCGAGCCCGCAACGGTCCTCGAAGGTAGTCTCACCCCTAACGCGAGCTGACGAGGTCTCCATGCGCATCGGCATTGGGTCGGACCATGCGGGATTCACATACAAGCAGATGCTGATCGCGATGCTTCGCGAACGGGGCCACGAGGTCGTGGACTTCGGCACCAACTCCACGGAGTCGGTCGACTACCCGACGTACATTCGGCCGGTCGCGCTGGCGGTGGCCGCCGGCGACTGCGAGCGCGGAATCGTCCTCGGCGGCTCCGGGAATGGTGAAGCGATCGTCGCGAACCGTGTGAAAGGCGTGCGCTGCGCGCTCTGCTGGAATGTCGAATCTGCCAGGCTCGGGCGCCTGCATAACGATGCGAACGTGATCTCGATCGGGGAGCGCATGGTGTCGCCCGACGAGGCGAAAGCCATTTTGGATACGTGGCTCATTACGCCGTTCGAGGGCGGGCGGCACATTCGCCGTATTCAGATGATCGACGAGTTCTGACGCTTCGTTGGGGGTCAGACTCCGTTCGCATCATTCCATCGCCACAACCCACCAGCGTGAACATGCGCCATCCCGCTTTTCTGTCGCTCCTGCTCTTCATCGCGAGCATCGCCGCCGCGCCGGCACAGGCACAACGACCGCCCAGGTTCTTCATCTCGGTCGACATGGAAGGCATCGGCGGCATCGGTACACCGGCGATGACGAGCCCCACGGGCAAGGACTACGAGTTAGGCAGAAAGCTGATGACGGACGAAGTGAACACCGTCGTCGGTACGATTCTGCAGCGCGGCCCCGCCGAGATCCTCGTCAACGACTCCCACGGTGACATGCAGAACCTGCTGCACACCGAGCTCGATCCGCGCGTGACCTACATCCAGGGCGCCGTCAAGCCGTTCGGCATGGTGGAAGGGCTCGACTCGACGTACGCCGCTGCGATCTTCCTCGGCTACCATTCCCGGGCTGGCACGCCAAACGGGTTCATCGCGCACACGGGCACGGGCGCGGTGAAGGGGCTCTGGCTAAATGACATCGAGGTCGGGGAAGGAGAGCTCAACGCGGCGTACGCCGGTTCCATTGGCGTGCCGGTGATCATGGCCGCCGGCGACTCGGCGTTCGTCGAGCAGTTCACGCGAACGGTGAAGGTCGAGGCCGTGGCCACGAAGTATGCGGTGACACCACAGTCTGCCCGGCTGCTTCATCCGAAGGTGGTGCAGGAACGTCTCGTCGCAGCGGCCAGCCGAGCGCTCACCAACCGATCGAGTGCGAAGCCGTGGGTCATCGGCAAGCCGGTCAAGGTCAGGCTCCGGTTGGCCGACAATACCGTCACACAGATCCTGCAGGCCATTCCCGGCGTTAGGCAGGTGGACGGCTTCACGGTGGAGTTCACGGCGCCGACCATGGCAGACGCGTACCGGCTGATCCGGTTGATGTACCGGTTCGTGAGTGTCTAGGCGACGAGCAACGTTACGGCAGCCTAGATATGGGCGCGGGGCAGCGTGAGCGTGAACGTCGAGCCTCGTCCGACCTCGCTTCGCACCGTGAGATCGCCGCCCATGGCGCGTGCGAGCTGACGGCTGATCGCGAGCCCGAGGCCGAAGCCATGGTCACTCGAGTCGACTGATCGCCGCACCTGAATGAACGGCTCGAAGATCCGGTCGAGCTGCTCCGTTGGAATCCCGATGCCGGTGTCCCGCACGCTGATCAGCACCAGCCCGGGCTCTACGCACACGTCCGGCGTGATGGTCCCGCCCGGCGCCGTGAACTTGAGCGCGTTCGCGAACACGTTGAGGAGGATCTGCCGCGTTCGGTCGGCATCGGCCAGGATATGCCCGTCGTTAAGCGCGGCGTACGACTCGAGCCGCAGCGCCTTCTGAACGAGCTGCGGCGCCACCATCTCGATGACGGCGTCCACCGTCTGGCGCACGCTGATCGGTCTCACGCGGAAATCGATCTTCCCCGAGCCCAGCTTCGCGAAGTTCAGCACGTCGCTCACGAGGCCGTCGAGGTGGTTCTTGCTGCGCTGGATCTTCAGGAGATCGACCCGTTGTTCGTCGGTGACCGGACCGCGTAGCCCCATCTCGATGAGCTGGGCGTATCCGCCAATGGCGTTGAGCGGCGTCCGCAGCTCGTGGCTCATCGCCGCGAGAAAGTCGCTCTTGGCGCGGTTCGCCTCCAGCGCTTCCATCGTCAGGCGCTGAAGCTCGCGTTCGGCCCGCTTCTGCTCCTCGATCTCGGTGTTCGTCCCGAACCAGCGGATGATCGCCCCGTGGTCATCCCGTTGCGCCGTCGCCCGCGCGAGATGCCAGCGATACGACGCGTGCGCGGCACTCCACAAACGATACTCGGCCTCGTAAGGCGCTCCACTCCCGAGTGACTGTTCCCAGCGTCCAGTCGTTGCCGCGACGTCGTCGGGATGAAGAACCGCGAGCCACCCCTCGCCGATCAACTGCGCCGGTGTTTGGCCGAAGTACTTCGCCGTGAGATCGCTGACGTGGTCGAGCGCACCATCGGGCGTCGCGGTCCAGACCTGAACCGGAATGGCATCCGCCAGGAACCGATACCGTGCCTCGCTCGCCTGCACGTTCGCGCGCGCCTGTTCGCTCTCCACCCACAGCCGCTCGACCTCGTGCCGGGCGCGTACCGCGTCCGTCACGTCGGCCCCATGCACGACGATACCGACTCGGTCACCACGGGCGTCGATCAGCGGCTGATAGACGAAATCGAGATACCTGAGCGACGATTCGCCAGCAGCGCCGCGCTTGAGCCTGACCGGCGTCGCGCGACCAACATGTGCCTGCCCGCTTGCAAGGACGCGATCCAGCAGGTCTACGAACCCCTGTGCGAACACCTCGGGAAGCGCGTCAGCAATCGGCTTTCCAATGATGTCGCGATGGTCGACGAGGTGAACGTACGCCTCGTTTGCGAACTCGAACACGTGGCTCGGCCCTTTCAGGACCGCCATGAACGCTGGCGCCTGCGAGAATACGTCGCGTAGCTGGCCCTCCGCACGCTCGGCCGCTGCGCGGGCTTCCTGCGCGTCCCGTTCGGCTCGCACGCGCGTCGTCGTTTCGGTCGCGACGTTCAGGAACGCGATCACATCGCCCGACTCGTCACGAATGGGGCTCAGCGAGAACGTGAACCACGCCTCGCGCGGCGGTCCGCTCTCACGCTCCATGATGAAGCGGGCGTTCTCTGCGTAGACCGGCGATCCGCCGCGGCGGATCACGTCGAACATCGGCGAGATCTCCGGCCAGATCTCACCCCACACCTCGCGCCCCGGTTTGCCGAGCGATGCGGGGTGTTTGATGCCGAGTACGTCGCGGTACGCGTCGTTGTAGATGAGCAGCAGCTCGGGCCCGCACCACATGTTGATCGGGAACGGACATTCGAGCGCCATGCGTACCGCCGTGCGCAGCGCCGTGGGCCAGTCGTCGACAGGACCCAGCGACGTCGCGGACCAATCGAGGGCACGGCAACGCTGCGCCAGCTCGCTATCGCCCGCGAACAGCGCAGCCGTTTCGGGGGAGACGGCAAGCTCGGTCACCCGTCAAACATACAGCGCGGACCTCAGGGCGACGTGTTTTTTGCGTCCGCTGCTCGTGCCCGCGCTTCCGTTTCCTCGTCGAGGATCGCTCGCAGCTGGGCGATGATCGGAATATCCGCCGTGTGCTGCCGCCCGTACCCAAGGTTGAACCGGTAATCGAAGTCGGCCGGATTCAATCCCTGATTGTGCTGCATGATCGTCTCGAGCTTATCGAGCCCCTTGGCGAGCTTTGCCTCGAGTGATTGCGCCGCCTCGTACTCGTCCCAGAGCGCCGTGATCTCGTTGCGGACCCCCGCTGGCAAAGGCCTGAGGAGCTCGAGCAGGTCACGCCGCTCTTCCGCTGCCTTGCCGGCCAACGCCCCGGCGGCCGCGCGTCGCGCCTGTTCCGGTGCCGACACGTCGCCGTGGACCGCTTCGCCGAGATCGTGGATGATGCAGATCTTCACGAGCTTCGCGAAGTCGATCTCGGGGAAGGCCGGCCTGAGCACGAGCGCCATGAGACAGAGGCGCCACGTGTGCTCGGCTACGCTCTCCTGCTGGCCCGTCGATGTGTAGCCCGTTCGGGTGGTGCTCTTGAGTCGTTCGGCCGCTCGAAGAAATTCGAGCACACCCGGCAGCTCGGCGGGTCCCATCGGCGTACTCAGAAGCCGGAGAGTTTGGTAATCCGGCCTTGCGTACCGACGGCCCATCCCGCCCGGGGCGACGCGAAACCGACGGACCAGTAGTTGAGCGAGTCGATCGGCGTCCACGTGGTGCCGTCATCGTTCGACCACACGGCGCCCGCCGGGCCGACCACGACCACGGTCGGGCGTTTGGCGTTCGGCACGTACACACCGCCCCATGCGCCCGTCTTGAGCGGCACGCTCGTCCGCGCGACCCATGACTTCCCGCCGTCGCTGGTGACCGCGGTGAACGCGTCGCCCGGCTGGGCTGCGGTTCCGCCGCCGAGGGCCATGCCGTGGCGCGCGTCGCGGAAGGCGATGGACTGCGGGCCGGAACCGGCGCGCGTGGTGAGTGGCAGGGTGTCCACGGACCACGTCGCGCCGTAGTCCGCGGTGTGAAGCACGCGGCCGTGGTCGGCGTTGCTTGCCACGATCCACGCGTGACCACCGGGCTTCGTGACGAGGCACGTGCCGCTGGCCGCGAAGCTTCCCTCGTTAGGCTGCGCGTGCGGCAGGCTCGCGGCCGGAATGCGCGACCAGGTTGCGCCACCATCGGTCGTGCGCAGGATCGCGATGTCGCCTCCGAGCGCGTCACCGATGACGAGGCCGCGCCGGGCATCCCAGAAGTCCAGGCAATCGTAGAACCCGGCCGAGTCGGGATTCGTGAACTGGCGTGTCCAGTTCGCGCCGGCGTCGGTTGTCTTGTAGATGCGGGACTGGCTGCCGTTCCCGATGCTCAGCAGATACGCCGTGTTCGCATCGACGGCGTGCACGTCACGAAACTGGAGCGAATCCGCCTGCGGGACCCGTGCCGCGTGCCACGTCGTACCGCCGTCGGTCGTTCGCAGGTAGGTCCCCTGTGCTCCGCTCACCCAGACGATTTGATCGTTGACAGCACTGACCGCGATCAGCAGAACGTTCGTGTTGCTGGTCTGCGGCGTATGCGTGACCTGGGCTGCGGCAGAGGTCGCGGCGGATGCCAGGACGAGCGTGCAGCCGACGGCGTCAACGAGGCGGAACGAGAAGCGTCGCATGGGTGCGTCGAAAACGTGGTGACGCCGGCGGTGCCTAACGGCTCGACCAGCCGGCACTGAGCAGAACAATGCCATCGGCCAGCCGCGTTTTCCACCATTGCGGTGCATGATTGCCGCCGGGCACTTCGGTATACGTGACGTCGTAGCCCTTCGCCTTCACCGCGTCGCGAAATCGACGGCTCGCGTCCAGGAAATTCGGGCCGGCGCCACCTAACGTGGCATGGTCCTCGAGCGCGCCCACGTCGAGCACGAACCGAACCGGACGCGGCGGCGCCGCCTTCACCTGCGCCGCGAGCCATTCGTACGGCGCACCGTTGGAACCATCGGCACCCCGCCAGACGGCGCCGCTCTGCGACCAGACGTTCCCGAACAGCTGCGGATGCACGAAGGCGACGTACGACGCCGCCAGGCCGCCCGCGCTCGATCCCGTGACGATCACGCGTTTCGGGTCCGACGTGACTCGCCACCCGTTCCGGACCCACGGCATCAGCTGCTTCGCGAGGAACTCGGCCATGCGGGGGGCATTCCCGAGGTCGGCGATGCGGACGGCCCCCTCGCCGTTGTCGATCAGCGCGGCCACGAACGCGGGCGCCTTTTTCGCCGCGAGCAGTGTGTCGAGGACCATCGGCAGCGGCATCGTGTCGCGGTACTCGTCACCATCGAAGGCGACGATCAGCGGGTATGACGTGGTCGCTTTCGCGTCGTAGCCCGGCGGCGTGTAGATCCAGATTCGGCGCGGCCTCCGGTAGGTCGAATCGAACACCGTGTGCGCCTCGACCTTTCCCGTACGCAACGCCGGCGCGCTTTGCGCTCCGAGCGTTGCAGCCCCCACGACGGTGAGCGTGACAAGCGATGCGAAACGGGTACGTCCGATCACGCGCCGGTGGAGCGAATGGTTCTGACTCCAAAAACCGGCGCGATGCGGCCGCCCTGCGAGGCCTGGAATCGGACCGTGACCTTCGTCTTCCCACGAGTCGACTCCGCCGGTGCGGCGTATCGGGCGTCGTAGAAGCCCACTGCCGAACCGTTAGGCTCGAACCGCCCGATCGACGTGCCGTCCACGATGATCTCGAAGTTCCCCGACGCCGGCGGTAGCCCGAGGTCATTGAGGTACGTCACGATGACCGCAACGTTGCTCGAGCCGTCGACCGGCATGTCGAACGAGAACCATCCGGTGCCGGCTCGGCTTGCGCGGCCGGCCTCCTGCTGGAGGGCGCGATCCGCCGGGTCGCTCTGATAGTTGAATTGGCGGTCCTGGTCGGCATCGCCCGGCTGCACGAAGCCTAACGTCGCTGCCTCGAGGCGACGGACGCGCTCGCGCTCGACCGCGATCTCCGTTTCTCTGTCCGAGAGCTCCGACGGCGTGATGAGATCGACGTAGATGCTGTAGCGGCGGCCATGCGTCCGGTAGAACGGTGTCAGCGCGACGTCCGTTGCAATGCCTGGTTCACTAGGTACCCGGGCGACGCCGGTTGCCCGGAAGTCGCCCACGCGCGAGCCGGCTGGCACGAGCCATTCGGCGAGCGGGCGACCAGCCGCGACGAGCACCGGAACCGGTGGCGGTGGTGGCGGGATCGTCGCGGCGCCGTCTGCGGTTTCTCCGCGGCCTTCCACTCGAGGCCCATGATCGCTCGCGAGCGCGAGCGGGCCCCACATGATGGCCGTGACCGTTTTGCGATCGAGCGTGGGTTCGAGCCGGACCGACTTTCTGAACGTGATCTCCACCGTGTCTGCCGACTTCCACGTTCGGCGGAGGTTCACGTAGGTGCTCGGCTGGATCGCCGGGCGGTCGATCGGAACATCCCGACCGCCGGCCGGCCCGGCGCGCAGCGCGGCGGTTCGCGGCTGGTCGATCGACTGTCCGTTCACGCGGATGCCGAAGTCGTCTCCGGCCCAGCTCGGACGGCGGACGGCGAGCGTGAACGACTTGGGCGTCGGGAGCGCCAGGCGGATGGTTGCGCTGTCGCCCTCGGGAAAGCTCGTGTCCATCTCGAGTCGAACGGCGCCTAACGTGAACTGCGCGGAGGACGGCACGAACAGATTGACCCACAGGGTATCGGCCGACTCGTGGTACAGGCCGTCGCCGTAGAGTCCGTGATTCTCCATGCCGGTGCCGACGCAGCAGGTGAAGCTCCGCAGCATGTCCTGGTATTCCTGCTGAACGCCTCGACCCACAGGGACCATGTACGACGTACGCCCGGATTCGGGATCGATCGACGCGAGCGCGTGATTGAAGATCGCGCGCTCCTGGAAGTCGGCGTAAAACGCGTCGGGCCGGAACGAGAACAGACGACGCGTCAGCTTCAGCATGTTGTACGTGTTGCACGACTCGCACGCGCGTCCGTCCACCCGTGCACCGAGCACGTCCGGCGGTCCGAAGTACTCGGCCAGGCCGTGACCGCCGGTCGCGTAGCTGTGGTGCTGCGTCACGCGATCCCAGAAGAACGATGCGGCCATGAGGTCGCCGGCGTCACCCACGTACGCATAACGAGCCGCGGACCCGATCAGCTTCGGGATCTGGCAGTTCCCATGCTTCCCGTTCAGGTTGTCCTGATGTCGCTTGAGCGCGTCGGTGAGCTCGTGATGCTCGAACCGGTACGACAGATCGAGCCAGCGGCGGTCGCCGGTGTCGGCGTAGAGATCGGCGAGTACCTCGTTCATCCCGCCGTGCTCGGTGTTGAGCATCCTCGCGATCTGCGCGTCGTCGAGCGGTGCGAGGACGCCCTCGGCCCACGTCGCGAACTTCGTCTCGACGCGGAGCGCGGTCTGGCTCCCGGCGTGGCGATGCGCATCGCGCAGTCCGGCGAACGTCTTGTGGAGGGTATACCACGGCGACCAGAGGCCGTTGAGATCGAACGCGGCGGAGCGGATGTCACCCTTCGACAGCGCCGCGAATGCCTCGCGGCCGCCCTCGAGTGCGCTGAGATAACCATCGCCGTGTTTGTCCTGAACGATCTCGAGCTCGCGCACGACATGGTCAGCGCGCTGCTTGAACCGTGCGTCGCCAGTCGCGAGGTACATGAGGCTGGCGGCGGACAGATAATGGCCTGCAATGTGGCCGGTCAGGTTCCGGCCTCCGCCATCCCATCCGGCGTACGGTTCAGCTTTCTGCGGCAGGCCGGCGCGGATGCGGTAGTACGCGAGCATCCGGTCTGGCTCGAGCTCCAGCAGGTATTTCGCGGTGATGTCCTGCGCACGTTTGAGCGGACCGCCTAACACGCGGACTCGGCTCGAGCTTACCGGTCGCGCGCGGATTCTCCCGGTATCTATCGAAGGGGCCGGGGAGGTCGCTTCGGCAGCGCGAAGCGACTCAGCGGTTGAGGCAATCGGCCCGATGGCTGCGACGGTCGCCGTTGCGGCGGTCTGCTGAAGGAAATCCCGACGGCTCGGAGGCATGCGTCTAATTTGGGCCGCCGGAAGCGTCGTCCGCGAGGTCTGTTCCTTGCTTCACGTCGGCTCTCTGCAGAATCGTCTATCACGAATCAGGAGAGTTGCCATGTCGGAACGCAGGAAACCGCACAACGGCCGCGACAAGTCCGGACACTTCAAGGTGAAGCAGGTCGACGTGGATGATCTTCAGACCGATCCCGACGGCTCGGATTTCGTACGGGATGACGTGCGGTTGGGTGGCGCCGTTGCGGACACCGGCCCGACAGCCGGCCAGCTCGGTGAGCAAATTGGCGAGCTGGTCACGTCCAACCGGGAAGACGTGGACCGCCTGACCGGGCGCGAGCCTGCCAAGCGCAAACGATCGCGTTAGGCTGCCGCTTCTCCACCGTCGGGCCCATAGAACATCACCCATACCGCGAGATCATCGCTGAAATTCTCGAACCGGTGTGGGACGCCTGCGGCGACGAACAGCAGGTCGCCCGGCTGAAACGACACGCGCGACGACCCGTCGAAAAAGGTCCCCCGACCGCTCGCCACGACGTAAATCTCGTCGCGCGTGTGGGGCGTCTGCGGGTCGTGGCCGCGTGGCGCATAGAGCTCCACCACCAGCGTGCCGTGCTTGAATAGTTCGACGAAGCGCTCGCCGCGTGGGCCGGGGAGTCGTGACAGGCCTGCGTCGGGTCGCAGGTGCGCCGTGGCTCCGGTAGACGGTTCGGGCATGGGACACTCGGTTTCGGTTCGTTAGGCGACGCGGCTGCGGACAACAGTCGTGAAATTTGCGCTTACGGCCAGGCGCCCGTCGACTGACGCAGCCCCGCGGAGCCGAGCCACCCCGCGCCGATACCACACCAGCTCGACCGTCAGAAGGAGCGTGTCGCCGACGCGTGGGAGCGACCGAAACCGTACGCGGTCAGCGGCGGCGAAATAACCCACGGCGCCGGCCGATTCGTTCAGGAGGCCGATCAGCACCGCGGCGCTGGTCTGCGCCAGCGCTTCGACGACGAGCGTCCCCGGCATCTCCCACGTCCCGGAATCCGCTGCCTCACTCCACCAATCTCCCGCGGTAACGCGCTTGAGGCCCAGCGCGCGCAGGCCTGGCTGCACCACGCGTAATCGATCGACCAGCAGGAACGGGTATCGGTGCCCGAGCACATCGAGCACATCCAGCGGGTCGGTCCACTCGGACTCGTTGGGGCTTGCTCCCACGCGCTCACTCACTTCGCCCGCACCGCAGCGACCCATCTCTCGGTAGCGTCAGCGACCTCACTCATGATTTGGGCATCGGTTTTCCCGGAACTCTTCAGGACATGAAAGCTATGGTCCGCACCCTCGAGCCACAGCATCTCCCACGGCGCTGTCACGCGTTCGAGCACGCCTTTCATGAGCTCCGGCGTGCAGAACGGGTCACGCGTCCCGTTGATGCACAGGACGGGAACACGAATCGATGGCAGATGTGCGTCGCGCAGCTGATCGGGCTTGCCTGGCGGGTGAAGCGGGTAGGCAAGCAAGAGGAGGCGGGAACAATCGAAGCCGTCCGCGGCAAGCATGGATGCGGCTCGCCCGCCCATGGACCGGCCACCGATGATCAGTGTCGTCGGATTGAGCTCCGCCCGGGCCCGTGCGACCACGGCGCTGGTCGTGTCCTTGAGCTTCGGCATGGGGTCCGGCCGGCTCGATCGCTTCTCCTTGTACAGGAAATTGAACCGCACGGTCGACAGTCCGCGTGCGCCGAGCGCGCGTGTGACCGTGACCATCGCCCGGTCGGTCATGTTGCCGCCCGCTCCGTGGGCGCAGACGACCACGGTGGACGCGTCGCCGTTAGGCGCCGGGTCGTAGATCGCGCTGGTCGTTTCGTCGCCGACCTGAATGGTCCAGTGTTTCATCGCGGCCAAGAATTCACGTTTAACTACCTCACACCCTGTTTCCGTCGAATCCGTTCACACCTTCTGTCTGGCCGTCCCCGCACGTTAGGCTTTCATCAGCGCCGCGAGTTTTCCCAACACCGATCCGAGATCAGGCGACTCCGTCAGGACCGCAAGCATCGGGTCAACGCCGACCGTGTCCATGCGGTCGATCGCCGTCTTGATCGTGAAGGTGCGAGGATCGAGCGACAGGTCCACCTCGTCCCACACGAGCGGCATCGACACTGTCGCACCAGGGAGCGGCCGCACGATGAACGGGGCGACGATGAGCTGACCGTGCCGGTTCTGCAGGTAATCGAGATACACCTTGTCGCCGCGCCTCGTGACGTGCCGCGTGATGGTGGCCACGTCGCCGAGCTCGCGAATCACGAGGCGGGCGAGCAGCTCACCTAACGTGCGGGACTGCGCGTACGTCATCTGACGGCCCAGCGGGAGCATGATGTGCAGGCCCGTCTTGCCCGTCGTCTTGACGTAGTTGGGAAGTCCCGCCGCTTCGCAGATGCGATGGAGCGACTGCGCACAGCGGATCACGTCGGAGAACGGTGCCTCCTTCGGGTCGAGATCGAGCACGCACCAATCCGGCTGCTCGAGCGTTCCAACCCGGCTCGCCCAGATGTGCAGCGGAATGGCACCGAGGTTCGCGATGTAGACCAGCGAGTCCTCGTCGTCGCACACGAAGTAGCGAATGTCGCGCTGGGTGTCGTTGCTCCAGATCGGGATGGTGCGGATCCAGTCGGGAGCGAACTCGGGGGCGTCCTTCTGGTAGAAGGATTTCCCGTCGATCCCGTCAGGAAAGCGCGTCATGACGACCGGGCGGTTCCGCAGGTACGGCAGAATCCACCGCGAGACGGATCGGTAGTAGTCGATCAGGTCCCCTTTGGTGTACTTCTCGGCCGGCCAGAAGATCTTGTTCGGGTTCGAGATGTTGATGGTCTTCTGCGGCTGCTTTCGCGCCGCGGTGGCCTCGGGCACTGGCGGCTCGACAGGAACCGCGGGTGCCGCGGTGACGTCGTTAGGCGCGGCCGCTCGCGGCGGCGGGGCGCCGTCGACGATCCAGCCCTGACGCTCGCAATCGTGCGGCCCCTTGTCCGTTCGCACACGGAGAAACGCGGGGTGCCGCAGTACGCCGTCCGGCGTCCACTCGCGAAACCGAACTTCCACGACGTGCACCGGCTCCGTCCACGTCGTGGTCCTCGTTTCAGGGATCGCATCGCTCGGCAACGGCTCGGCGCCGGGCTTGAGCGCCGGTCCGTGACACGGTGGGTCGCGACGCACGAGTGGATCGAGCATCTCTCGGAGCTCGCGCAGGAGTGCGTCGTTGAACCCGGTCCCCGCGCGGCCGGCGTAGACCAGTGCGCCGTTGACGTAGTCCGCGAGCTGCAGCGCTCCGAAACCCGGTCGATTGCCACTCGGCTCCGTGAAGCCCACGACGACGAAGTCGCCCGTCTTCTCGGCCTTGATCTTGAGCCACTTGTCGGTGCGCCCACCGCGGTAGGGCGCGTCCGCCTTCTTCGCGATGATCCCTTCGAGGCCTAACGCGGTGACCTGCTTCAGGAATGCATCGCCCTCGCGCGCGATGTGGTCCAGGTATCGCACGGCGCCGAGCTTCGGGACGAGCTCCGCGAGCAGTTGTTTGCGTCGCTCGAGGGGCAGCGGTCTCGTGTCGAAGTCCTCGAACGAGAGCAGGTCGAAGACGTAGAACGCAGCTGGTAGCTCCACCGCGGCGGCCTTGATATCCAGCGGTGACGAGATCCGCCCGCGCCGCTGCAGGAGCGAGAAGCGGGGGATGCCGCCGGCATCGAGGACCACGACTTCCCCATCCACGATGCATGAGTCGAGCGGGAGGGCCTGCACCGCGCGGGCGATCTCCGGAAACACCTCGGTGTAGTCGTTTCCGTTCCGGGTGAGGAGCAGCGCCTCGCCACCGCGTTTGCAGGCGAGCAGTCGATATCCGTCGAGCTTGAGCTCGAATAGCCATCCATCGCGCGTGAACGCGTTGTCCGCCTGCTCGGCGAGCATGACCGGGGTGGTCTTCGGGTCGAGACGCGTGCGGGGTACATCGGCCTCCTGGAGCGCCTTGCGGACGGCGCTTGCGTGCGTCTGGCCGGATTTGACCTCCTCGACGGTCAGGCCGGAGAGGACGGACTGCTCCGGAAAAACGTCCCCGGGCTGCCTAACGTATGCGTCCCGCTCCTTGATAAGCAGCCAGTCCTTCTCGCTCTTCTTGATTTTCACGAGCGTCCACTTGCCGTGGAGCTTGTAGCCCTTGAGCTCGAACAGGAGCTTGCCCTTCTCGAGCCCCTCTCGCCAATCCTCGAGCGGCACCCATTCGCCCCGGTCCCAGACGATGATCCCGCCGGCGCCGTAGTTCCCGGATGGGATGATGCCCTCGAAGTCCCCGTACTCGAGCGGATGGTCTTCGACTCGGACGGCGAGCCGCTTGTCGTTGATGTCGTACGACGGGCCCTTCGGCACGGCCCACGAGCGGAGCACGCCGTCCATCTCGATGCGCAGGTCCCAATGCAGCTGCCGAGCGGCGTGCTTGTGCACAACGAAGAGTCGCCCCGGTATGGGCGAGACGGTCCCGACGGGCTCGGGCGAGCTGTCGGGTGACCGCTTGGCGCGGTAGGTACCGAGGCTGTCGTCGTGCTCCACGTCTACAGACCTGAACCGGTGAATCGATACCTGGACCCGCTCTTGAACCGCAGAGTTCGCGGAGGACACAGAGCAACCCCATCTGTTCCGTGCGGCCCCCTCGACCTCTGTGACCTCTGTGGTTCGATAGAGTCAGTCTTCATTCGACTGCGACCTGCGTGTGTTCATTCAAGCTCGGGTCAGAATTGTGATCTTGAGTGCCCGAGCCCGGATCACAAAACTTGCGTCGCGCTTTCTTTGGTGGAAAACTCTACCCCTGTTTACTAGCTTGTCGGAAGGCCCCCCGCTTCACCTTTAGCCTCCAACGCTCATGGCCGCTCGTTCCATAGGAACCGCCACCATCTCGTTCGGGCTCGTTTCCGTCCCGGTCAACCTGTACTCCTCCTCGGAGTCGAAGTCGAGCGTGTCGTTCAACATGCTCCACAAGAAGTGCGGCACGCGCCTCAAACAGCAGTACATCTGTCCCAAGGACAACAACGAGGTCGTCGGCCGCGAGGACACGAGCAAAGGCTACGAGTTCGCGAAAGACCAGTATGTCGTCTTCACGCCCGAGGAGCTCAAGGCGCTCGAGGAGAAGGCCACCAGCACGATCGACGTCGTCGAGTTCGTCCCCCTCGCCCAGGTCGATCGCGAGTATCTGGAAAAGGTCTACTACCTCGGTCCCGACAAGGGCGGCGATCGGGCTTATCGCCTCCTCGCCAAGGCGCTGCAGGAGACTGGCCGAGCCGCGTTAGGCCAGTACGCTGCGCGCGGTCAGCAGCACCTCGTCCTCCTCCGGCCCCTCAACGGCGTGCTCGTGATGGAGCAGCTGCACTACGCCGACGAAGTCCGCTCCCCCGAGGAAGTTCCGGTCCCCGCCGGCGAGGTGAAAGCCCAGGAGCTCATGCTCGCGAAGCAGCTCATCGAGCAGACCGCCACCGAAGTGTTCGAGCCGGCCAAGTATCGTGACACCGTGCGCGAGCGCGTGATGGAAGCCATTCAGCGGAAGGTCGAAGGTCAGGACATCACGGCTGACGTGACACCGGATGGCGGCGGCAAGATCATCGACCTCATGGAAGCCCTGAAGGCGAGCCTCGCGCAGACCGCCCCGGAAGAGGAAGCCGAGCGCAAGGCGTCATGAACGTCCTGGTGGGTACGAGCGGGTTTGCCTTCAAGGAGTGGAAGGGCCCGTTCTACCCCGAGGACCTGAAGGACGACGCGATGCTCGGGTACTACTCCGGCAAGTACCCGACGGTCGAGATCAACAACACCTTCTATCGGCTGCCGAAGGAGCACGTGCTCCAGGACTGGGCCTCGCAGGTGCCAGAGTCCTTCTCGTTCTCCATCAAGGCCAGCCAGCGCATCACGCACTACGCGCGCCTCAAGCCCGACTCGGCGAGCGCACTCGAGTTCCTGCTCCGGAACACATCGACGTTAGGCGGCCGGCTCGGCCCGATCCTGTTCCAGCTCCCGCCGAACATGCAGAAGAACCTCGACCGGCTCACGGGCTTTCTCGCGCTTCTGCCGCGCGATCGCCGGTTCACGATCGAGTTCCGGCACGAGAGCTGGTTCGACGAGGACGTCTTCGCCGTGCTCCGCGAGCACGACATCGCGTTATGCGTGTCGGAGTCCGAGGAGTTCACAGGCGTGAACGTCGCGACCGCCTCGTGGGGGTATCTCAGACTTCATCGCCAGGACTACGACGACGCGATGCTCGCCGAGTGGCGCTCACGCGTGACCGCGCAGGCGTGGACGGACGCCCACGTCTTCTTCAAGCACGACTACATCGACGGGTCCGGGCCGCTGGCTGTCGAACGCTTCGTCGGAATGATTGGCGCGGATGCCGGTGGCGTCCGAGCGTCCGATGCGACCCTCCGGGTCCCTGAGACCGTGCCGGCCCGAGCCTGATTTCGCTCGCTTCGACATCGCTCCACGGCAAGCCTTTTTCGTAACAGCGATGAAGCGGATGTGGCGGAAGCTGCCGGATTCCGCCTAACGGGCTGGCTCCTCACACCACGAGCCCGGGATCTCTGTTAAGAGGCCTCGGGACGCTCCGGCTTCCCGGGGCCGTTTCATTCTATATGTCTGGCTCGTGGCGAGATCCAGTGTCGATGCAAAGCCGGATCCGGCCGTTTCCGCACGATCCGCTTCATTGCAGTTCCCGAAAAGGCTCGCCGCCGCAACGATGCCGCGAGACGCCCGCGATCATCGCCGGACAGGGATCAGCCCCATCTCATCGAGGAAACGGTGCCCGCCCGTCTGATTGCCGCGCCGGATGGCCGCGCGCGACAGCACCAGGCGATCCTTCGTCCGCGTCATCCCCACATAGAGGAGTCGCCTCGCCTCTTCTACCTCCGACTTCGGCGATTCCTCCCCCGACGGCGGTCGCCCCGGCATCTGCGCGTCCTCCACCCCGACCACGTACACACGCGAGAACTCGAGGCCTTTCGTCGAGTGCAGCGTGAGCAGGTTCACACGCTCGCGATCGACGTCCACGCCGTCGCTCCGCGCCGACAGGGCAACGCGCTCGAGGAACGTGTGGATCTGCGCCTGCAGGGGGCCGGGCTCGACGTGCTCGATGAGCCGTCGCAATCGCAGCATGGTCGACGGATACCGTTCGTGCGCCGTCTTCTCCGTCCTGATCTTCACCATGAGCTTCGTCCCGCCCAGGGCGTCGATGACCTCATCGACGCCGGGAAGCGACTCGTCGGTACCGCGCTCGCGCTCGTACATCTCGAGGCAGGAGCTGTAGCGTCCTAACGAGTACGGGACACAGAAGTCCCGGAAGAGCAGTGCCTCGGCGCATAGCGTTGCGCGGTCGCAGAGGGCCAGGCCGAGGCCGACGAGATCGAGCAGGTTGGCGAGTGCTGTTTTGCGCGCCCGCTGTGCCTTGAGTCCGCCGAGCTGGAGAAACACCTGCGTGAGCGTCCGCGCGTCGTCGACCGCGCGATGCGACTGGCCCACGTCCACGCCGAGCACGCGAGCGAGCTCCGAGAGCTTGCGGCTCGTGCGGAACAGATCACGGGCGAGCGGGAGCGAATCGTAGGTGCAGAGATCGAATCGCTTGCCGAGCGCGCGAACCATCCGGTCGAGGATGCGGAAATCGAACGCGTAGCCGTTGTGCGCGACCACGATGTCCTCGCCGCAGAACGCGGCGACCTTCGGCCAGATGTCCGCAAAGCGCGGCGCCATTGTCACGTCCGCATCCCGGATCCCGTGAACGTCCGCTGCGGCTGCAGCGATCGATCCGTCGGGCTTCACGAGCGAGTTGAGCACCTCGACGATCTGGCCCTCTCGTACACGCACGGCCGCGATCTCCACCACCTCCGCGCCGTTGACATCCTTGTCGGTCGTCTCGATGTCGATCGCCGTGAAGTCGCGAAACGTGTCGGACGCGTTCCCGATCTCCAGGAGCTGTGCCGCCTTGAACACGGCCAACACGAGGCCGAGGTCCGGCGCGTCGTTAGGCGATATCGGTTCGCCGTCGGGCGTCGGCCCGGTCGTGACGCGCGACGTGACACCGATCTGTGCGAGCAGGGCGCCGAGGGCGATCTCCACGCCATCGAGCCGTGGCAGGTCGACATAACGATCCTGCTCCCGTGCCCTCCGGAGCCGTTCCGCCAGACGCACGACCTCGGGATGATCCATCGGGTCGGTCAGCTCATCGTGGCGTTCCTCGAGCGGCGAACGCGGCCTGATGTTCTGCGACAGGAGATCGGCGACCAACAGGTCGAGCGATTGGTGGGCTCGCTCGAGCGCCGAGAGGTTACGCAGGCGCGCCAGGGCGAGGCCAATCCACTTGCGGTTCGTGTCGCCTCGCGGCGCGCGATCGCGCATTTCGGCGAGCTCGCGCGCGAGCGGGCGTTTGTGCGATCGGGCTCGTGTTCGGGCGTGATCCAACAGCGCCGCTGGTAGGGTCGCCCCGAAGAACCGCTCGCGAACGACGTCGTCACCAGGACGCGCGATTACATGCAGCGCGGCGAGCACGTACGCGATGATTCTTTCGTCCGACAGCGCACGCCCGTGAGCGAGCCGGCACGGAATGCCGGCGTTGAGCAGGGAGGCCTCGAGCGCATCACCGATCTCGTGCTTTCGATACAGGACGGCAATCTCGCCAAGCGTGTGCGCGTGGACGGCGCGGTCCTGAACGATGTCGTTCACGACCCACGACAGCTCCGCCTCATCCGAATCGAAATGAAACGCCGTCACCTCGAACGGTGATGTCCGGTTGGCCTGTGGCGTCTCGCGATTCTCGAAGATGGGAGGGTTCTTCTCGACGAGGCGGCGCGCGAGATCGAAGATGTGGCGCGGGCATCGGCGATTCTCGCCGAGGTAGATCGGACTCGTTACGCCGAAGTCGTTGAGAAAGGCTTTGAACGCGCGCGGGTCGGCACCAGCCCAGGCGTAGATCGACTGCTCGTCGTCGCCGACGGCGAACACGTGTCGGTGGTCGCGCGCCAGCGCACAGACGATTCGGTACTGCACCGGGTTCAGATCCTGGAACTCGTCGACGAGAATGACTCGCCATCGGTTTCGGACCTCACGCGCGGCCGGAGTATTCTCCAGCAGCTCCGCTGCCTTGACGACCAGCGTGTCGAAGTCGACCACGTTCCGCTTGGCGAGGAACTCCTCGTACCTCGCGAAGAGCCGAGCATCGTCGTCGTACAGGTGATCGCCACGGAGCCGGTGAACGGAAAACCGCGTGAGGATCTTCCGATGCGGCTGCTTGCCGCCAACGAGCCGACGGAGCACGGTCCGCTGGTACTCCTCGTCGGCGATCCCGAACCCGGCGCCGAGATTGACGTGCGAGCCGTAGTCGCGAAGCAGCTCGGCGCAGAAGGCATGTAGCGTCCGACGCTTGACCCCCTCGGCCCGCGATCCAATGCGGCGCGCCAATCGCGACGCGATCTCGTCAGCTGCCTTGTTGGTGAAGGTGAAGGCGCAGATGCGGGTCGGGTCGATCTCGAGTTGCTCGATGAGATACCGGATGCGTTCGATGAGACAGAACGTCTTCCCGGCGCCGGGTCCGGCGAGGACCAGCGTAGGCCCCGGTGGCGCTTCGATGGCCGCGCGCTGCGACGGGGAAGGAATCTCGAGCGGGACCGCTGTCAGTAGCGGGTCGGGAGCGACTCCGGAGACGGCCACACCGCGAATCTAGCGACGTGTCGCGCACCAGACGAGCCGCGATTCGGCCAGGACCGGCTCGTTTTGACCGCCAGACGGCCGATTGCACCACGAACGCTGAAGACGCAGACGCAAGCGCCGCTGAACGCGCTGAGAAAACCGGACACACAATTCAGCTAAGTCCTCTGTGTTCTCAGCTGCAGTTCCTCAGCGTCCTCAGAGTGGTTTTAAGGACCGTGTGTCACGCGATCAGTTTGTCGAGCGTGATGGGCAAGTCGCGAATCCGCTTGCCTGTGGCGTGATAGACAGCGTTCGCGATCGACCCTGCCACTCCAACGATCGGAATCTCCCCCACACCTTTCGCACCGATCGCGTTCACGTGAGCGTCGTCCTCCGGCACGAACGTGACGTCGATCGACCCAATGTCCGCGTTCACCGGCACGTGATACTCCGCCAGGTCGGAATTCACGTAGCGCCCGGAGCGGCGGTCGATGTGCGTCTCCTCGAGCAGCGCTTGCGAGATTCCCCACACGATGCCGCCGATCATCTGACTCGTCGCCGTCTTCACGTTGAGGATCTTTCCGCCACCGTACGCCGCCACGACACGGGGAACGCGAATGAGGCCAAGGTCGCGGTCCACACGAACCTCCGTGAACACGGCGCCGAACGAGTGCATCGAGTATTGCTGCTGATCGGGTGTCGGCTTGAGGTCCACGCGTGCTTCGACGGGCTGGCCTCCATTGCGCGCGATCACCGCCTCGAATGTCTCACCCTTCGATGGGTCCGAGCTGAGCGACAGCCTGCCATCGGCGGTTCGTACGTCGTCTTCGCGCGCCCCGTGAACCGGCGATGCACTGTCCGCGATCGCCATCTGTACCAGCTTCTGTCGCGCGGCCAATGCCGCCGCGTTGACCGCCGGGCCTGTGGAGGATGCGGTGGCCGAACCGACGGACGCCGGCGTCGGCGGCATGTCGGTGTCGCCAAGCTCGAACCGCACGCGCTCCACCGGCATGCCTAACGCGTCGGCCGCGACCTGCGCCATGATCGTGTACGTGCCACAGCCGATCTCCTGACTGCCCGCACGCACGAGCGCCTTCCCATCCGGCAGAATCCGGGCGAGGCACGAGGCGGCCTGCTGTCGCGCCGGGTACGTCGCTGTCGCCACCCCGTAGCCCACCAGCCAACGGCCATCCTGCATCGATCGAGGCTTCGGCGATCGCTTGCTCCAGCCGAACCGCTCCGCGCCAACGCGGTAACACTCGCGGAGCGACTTGCTCGACCACGGCTTGCCACTCTCGGGATCTCTCTCCGCGTAATTCTTGAGCCGGAGCTCGACCGGATCCATGCCGAGTGCGACCGCCAGCTCGTCCATCGCGCTCTCGAGCGCGAAGCTGCCGGTCGACTCTCCCGGGGCTCGCATGAACGTCGGCGATCCGACGTTCATCCGCACGAGCTCATGGTCCGTCTCGATGTTCGGAGACTCGTACATCATGCGCGTCATCATGCCGCTCGACTCGAGGAAGTCCTCGAGCGTCGACGTCGTCGCGGTCGTGAGGTGCCTGACGACAGTGAGGCTCCCGTCCCTCTTCGCGCCGAGCGTGATTTGCTGCGATGTGTGGGCTCGGCCGCCGGATGGGCCGAACATCTGTCGGCGCGTGAGCACGAGCTTCACCGGGCGTGACACGTGCTTCGCCGCCATCGCGGCGAGATACACGTGCGACCACGGACCACCCTTGCTGCCGAATCCGCCGCCCGTGAAGTAGGACACCACTCGTACGTTCTCTGGCAGAATGCCGAACGCACGCGCCACGCTGTTGCGGATGTTGAAGATACCCTGCGTCGAATCGTAGAGCGTCAGCTTGTCGCCGTCCCACGCCGCCTGCGTGTTGTGCGGCTCCATCGGGTTGTGGTTCTCGAACGGCGTGGTGTACGTATGCTCGATCTTCACCTCCGCCTCGGCGAGGCCCCTGGCGGTGTCGCCGCGCTGGCTGTGCCTCCGATTGTTCCCGACGGGGCGCGTTGATTCGGACGGCGCGTGCGGGGCGGTGTCGACGTCGAGCTCGGGTCGCTCCTCGGCGTACTCCGCCTTCACGAGATTCGCCGCGGCGGTGGCGTGCTCGAACGTGTCGGCGATGACCAGTCCGATCGGCTGCCCGTTGTAGTGAACGGCGTCGTCCTGCATCAGCGTGGGCACGCGCATCGCAGGACCAGCGCCCGGCGCAGCCTGCTGCTGTGGGAGGCGCGGTGCATTCTGCGGGGTGAGCACCGCCAGGACGCCCGGCGCGCGCTCGGCGGCGGCGGTATCCATGCGCCGCACGCGGCCCTTCGCGATTGTGCTCGTCACGATGACGGCGTGTGCCACGTTAGGCACCGCAAACTCGGCGGCGTACCTTGCGCCGCCCGTGACCTTGAGGCGGCCGTCGACCCGGTTGAGCGGCGCGCCGACACTCGGCGCCGCCGCGGGGCCGGTCATCCTCACTGGGTCGCTCATGCGGACACCTGCGTGAGCGCGCGCACCAGCGTGCGCTTGGCCAACTCCACCTTGAACGCGTTGTCCCGGTGCGCCACCGCGCCCCGGAGCGCCGCCTCTGCCGCGGCACGGAACGTCGCGGGAGTGGCGCGTTTCCCGATCAGTGCACGTTCCGCGGCGGTCGATCGCCACGGCTTCGTCGCCACGCCGCCTAACGCGACACGGGCGTCGCGGATCGTGCCGTTCGCGAGGTCCAGCGCGACCGCGGCCGACGCCAGCGCGAAGGCGTAGCTCGCACGATCGCGAACCTTGAGGTACAGCGAACGCCGCGCGAACGGCAGCGGCGGGATCTCGATCGACGTGATGACCTCGCCCGGATTCAGCACGGTCTCGCGCTCGGGCCGCGTAGCCGGCAATACGTGCAATGACGCGATCGGGATCGTCCGCTCGGCGCTGGGCTGCGCGCCCGGCCCACGAACGCGGACGCTGGCACCGAGTGCCACGAGGGCGACCGCGGGGTCCGACGGATGTGTAGCGATGCAGTGTTCGCTCGTGCCGAGGATCGCGTGGCTGCGATTGAATCCTTGCATCGCGGAACACCCCGATCCCGGCTCCCGCTTGTTGCACGGCGTGGCCGTGTCGCGGAAATAGGGACACCGCGTCCGCTGAAGCAGGTTACCGGCCATTGACGCCATGTTGCGGATCTGACCCGAGGCCGCGAGCAGCAGCGCCCGACTCAACACCGGATATCGTTCCTTCACGTTCGCGGTCCAGGCGACGTCGCTCATCCGCGCGAGTGCGCCGATGCGGAGTCCGCCGTTCGGCAGCTCGCTGACGGTACCGAGCGATGGATCACCGTCGCCGAGTGGATTGAGGTCGATGAGATGCTCGGGGGTTTCGACCTCGAGCTTCATGAGGTCCACCAGCGTCGTGCCGCCGGCGATGAATCGGGTGGCGGGTCGCGCACCGGCTCGCGTTGCCTCGTCAAGCGAGGCGGGCGCCGTATAGTCGAACGGCTTCATCGCCGGCCTCCCTGGTCAGCGGCGGAAGCCTTTCGGACGGCCTGGATCGCCGCGACGATTCCCGGATACGCCCCGCACCGACAGATGTTGCCGCTCATCGCCTCGCGCACGTCGTCGTCTGCCGGGCCCCACGGTTCGCGGACCACGGCGGTCGCCGACATGATCTGCCCCGAGGTGCAGTATCCGCACTGGAAGCCATCGTGGTCGATGAATGCCTGCTGCATCGGGTGCAGCGCATCACCGGAAGCGCCCGCGCTGGCCGCGAGCCCTTCGATCGTCGTGATCTCCTTGCCCTGCTGCATCACCGCGAACGTGAGACACGACAGGATTCGGCGACCGTTGACGTGCACGGTGCACGCACCGCACTGGCCGTGGTCACATCCCTTCTTGGGCCCCGTGATGCCCGCGTACTCCCGAAGCGCGTCGAGTAGCGTGACGCGCGGCTCGAGATCGAGCGACAGCTCGCGGCCGTTGACGCGGAGCTTCACGGCGGCAGCCGAACCGGAGGTCGTCGCGGGACGCGGGAGCGCGGCGGGCTCGGCGCGCGCGACGCGACGCGTCAGCGCAATGGCAAGCGCCGCGGCAACCACGGTGGCGACGAACTGGCGGCGCGACCAGTCGGACGATTGGTCGTCGACCGCTGGTGGCGGGCTCGCGCTCAGCGCCTCGGCCACCTCGTTATACAACCGCACGCACTCGGCCCATGACGGGTCCCAGTGCGACTCGCTGCCGAATTCCGGTACTCGGTACCCCTCCGCATCGCGCCGGGGCGGATCTGTCGGAGGCGTAGTCATCCTCATTCACCCGTCAACGCACGAGCGACTACCGTCGCAAGAACGATGCTCGGGAGGATCCGTCAGCGTGGCCAACCGGTCTGCGGGAGTCGTGACGCGATGTGCAGCGCGTTCTGGTAGTACACCTTCTTGAGCACGCTGTCGGGGAGATCGATCCCGTACAGCTTCCAGAACGCGTGATAGTGACGGTAATAGTCGAAGTAGTCGTCGCGCGTCTCGAAGACGCGCCAGTAGTACGGGTACTCCTCGGGCTGGAACGAGTCCTTCCCGAACAGGACGCGGTCCTGGTACTTGACGAAGAAATCGTGCGCCGCGCGCGGCTGACGTCCGATGTCGTAGAGCACAGCCCCGACCTCGGTGTACACGTTAGGCATCGCGTCGAGCATCTTGCCCAACCGCCCCAGATCGTTCGCGTGCCATCCCATGTGGGCGGCGACGAAGGTCGTCTTCGGATGCTTGCGGAACAGGTTGTCCCGCTCGGCCATGACCTCCTCGAACCGCGGGAACTTGTCGGCCGGGTAACGCCGCCCCGGGAAGAGCGACAGCTCGAGCCACCGCTCGTTCGTGTAGTCGATCGGCTCGAAGAACTCTTGTGGATCGGCGGTATGGATGAAGACGGGGAGCTTCAGCCGCGCGCACGCGTCCCAGATCGGGTCGAGATCGGGATCATCGAGCTTGAGCCGGGCGCCATCGGCCTTCTTGATCGAGAGCCCAAAGCCCTTTCCAACCTCACCTACGCCAACCGCGCCGGCTGCAACATCGGCCTCGAGCTGCGCGATCGCCTTTTCAGCCCACCCGGGTCCGACATTGCGGAAGTCGATGCCGGCGAGGACGCGTACGCGGTCCTTCGCCTTCGGTGACGCGTTGATCACGGCCATCGCCTTCTTCAGCCCCTCGCCGGACATGTTGTCCGCGGCGACCATCATGCGGACGTTCAGGCTGTCCAACCAGGCGACGAGGTGCGCGACCCCTTCCTCGGAGTCGAGGAGGTCTTGGGGATGCCCGTGGTAGTCGATCGCCGGGAACTTGGCGGTTTTCACCAGATGCACCGGCGTAACGAGGGTCGACTTCGGACGGTAATCGAGAATGCTGGGCGCCGGCGCTTCGGGACCCAGGCAGTTCCGCGGCCGGATCTCCGTGGTCCCGGGCGGGCAGGACTCGCCCGGCTGGATCTGGGTGCCCCGCGCGCCGCCCGGTCCGCGGTTCGACGGCGGCGACTGTTGGGCGATGAGCGGCGCTCCGACGAAGGGCGCTATGACGAGTGCGATGATGACAGACGTGAGTCGCATGAACGGTCCCGGGGGGTGAACCGGCAATCTGCCGTGCGGGAATCGACGCGGGAACCCCAGCGTTCCGCAGCCCCCAGGTGTCGTATGGCCATACCGCTCACCTCACCGTGGGTCGCCCAACTCGAGTCCGAAGAACTCCAACGTGTCGCTCTTGCCGCTCTGCCGGAACGCGTCGACCTCACGGGCGTACGGCTTGAACCCGGCCGCGGCGTATAGCGCCCGTGCCGCCGTCGCGCGCTCGACGGCCGACAACAGGATCCGCTCCACGTTAGGCCAACGTCGCGCCTCGGCCACGACGCGGTCGAGCAGAGCCCGGCCCACGCCTTGGCCTCTTGCCTCGGGCGTGACGTACATGCCCCAGATGACGGCCTTGTGCCGCGTCTTCACTCGCGATTCCTGCGCGCACCCTACGACGCCGATCAGGGTCCCGTCGGCGAGTGCGCCGAAAACCACGCGGGCATGCGGCGTCAGCGCCGCCTCGAGGCGCTCGCCGACCGCGGTCAGCGGCCTCGACACCTCCTCGTCGTACGACGAGCCGAATGCCTCGGGTGACTCCCGGAGCGAGCGAAGCCGGAGCACTTGAAACGCAGCAGCGTCTTTCGATGTGAGAGGCCGAATCTCGAACCGCATCGCCAGTCCCCTCGAGTGGGACTGAACATGGTAATCGAGAGTCGGCCTCGCCACATGGGGGATCAGTCATATCGTAGCGCCTGAACCGGATCGATGCGCAGCGCCCGCCGCGCCGGGAGCCAGCTCGCCACGAGTGCGGCGCCGAGAAGCACGGCGACGACGGCGGCGAAGGTCGCTGGATCCGTCGTGCGGACCTCGTAGAGCACGGTCGCCATCACGCGCGTGAGCACGAGAGCGCCGGCGATCCCGGCCGCCACGCCGATACCGGCGAGGAGCATGCCCTGGCCGACGACCAAGCCGAGCACCGCGCGTGGCGTTGCCCCGAGCGCGACACGGACGCCAATCTCCTGCCGGCGCTGGCTCACCGAGTACGCGAGCACGCCGTAGATGCCTAACACGCCGAGTGTGAGCCCCATGACACCGAATAGCACGAGCAGCGTGGCGAGAAGACGCGGCCGCGCGACGTCGTCACCGACGATGGCGGAGAGCGTCTCCACATTCGTAATCGTCTGATCCCGATCTACCGACCAGATCGCCTCGCGCACTGCATTCGCGTACCGGAGCGGATCGCCAGCCGTACGCACGGCGATGCTCATTCCCGCCCGCATGTTCTGTGGGTAGTGGATGTACGCGTACGGCTCCGCCGGCTCGGTCAGGCTCTTCTGCCGGAAGTCGCCGACGACCCCGATGATCTGGATCGCGACCGGTCCCATGCGCACCACTTTCCCGACCGGGCTCTCGTTAGGGAAATAACGCTTCGCGAACGCTTCATTGACGATCCAGACTGGCGGGGCGTCCTCGCGGTCGGCCGTCGTGAACGTGCGTCCTTCTCGTAGCGGGACGCCCATCGCGCGAAAGTACCCGGCGCTCACGTGCAGCACCGCCAGGCGCACCGATTTTTCCGCGTCGCCACTGACGTTGCCAGGGACCGTGAGCGGACGCAGCTCGCCTGTGCCTCGCAGCGGAAAATCCTTCGCCGAGCCCACGGCCTCGACGCCAGGCACCGCGGCGATCCGATCGAGCAGCGCCTGGTAGTATCCGCGAACGCGTTCGTCACCGTACCGCTCGTAGGGAATGCCAAGGCGAACTGCCAGCACGTTGTTCGTCCTGAAGCCCGGGTCGATGTCGAGCAGTCGAGCGAAGCTCTTTGTCGCGAGGCCGGCACCGACGACAAGCACGACCGCGAGCGCGACCTCGGCGACCACCAGCGCGGCGCGGAGACGCTGGCCGGCGTTGCCAACCGAACCGCGACTGCCGGCGCGGAGCACGCCCTGCAAATTCTTCGACGTGGCCCGGATCGCGGGCAGCAGCCCGAAAATGAGACCGGCCAGCGTCGAGACGCCAAACGCGTAGAGCAGCACGACGCCGTCGATGCGGATTTCCGCCACGCGAGGTAGGTCCCCGGCGCCGACGTTTCCGAGAACCCGCACGCCGGCGACCGCGAGCGCGACACCTAACGTGCCACCGATCAGCGCGAGCACGAGACTCTCGGTGACGAGCTGGCGGATGATGCGGCCTCGCCCGGCCCCTAACGCGGACCGGACTGCCAACTCGCGCTGCCGTGCGGTCGCGCGGGCGAGCAGAAGCGCGGCGATGTTGACGCACGTGATGAGCAGCACGAATACGACGGCGCCGAGCAGCACGATGAGCGGGCGACGGACGTCGCCGACGAGCGCCTCGTGCACCGGGAGCGTCACCACGTCGGTCCATCCCTTCGCCTCTGGCTCGCGCTCGGCCGTGAGGCGCGAGAGCGAGGCGATCTCATCGTGCGCCTGCTGAATCGTTGCTCCAGGCGCCAGTCGCCCGATCACATCGAGGAAGCGGCTCGAGCGCTGTCGGCCAATCGATTCTGGGCCCTGGTTGGACAGCGGCATCCAGAAGTCGATCCGGTCAGCCGGGTACGTGAAGCCGGGCTCCATTACGCCGACGACCGTGTACGGTATGCCATCGATCGTGAGCGCACGGCCCACGACGGTGCGATCACCCGCCAGACGCCGCTTCCAGAATCCGTCGCTCAGCACCACGTAATGGTCGTTGCCCTCGACTGCTTCCTCCGGACGAATCGTTCGCCCGATCTGCGCGCGCGGGCGAAGCGTCTCGAAGAACGTCGGTGTGAAGTACGCTCCCTGAATCCGTTCGGGCGTGCCGACACCCGTGAGGTCGGCGCCGCTGCCGCCCGGCGAATACCAGTAGGCGGAGAGCGAGGAGAACCGCTTGGTCGCGATCGCCCATTCCTTGAAGTCGGGCTCCGAGACCTGCGACTTCAGGTCGTTGTCGGACCGGTTCGTGTGCCAGACGCGAACGACCCGATCGGCCTCGGGGAAGGGCAGAGGGCTCAGGAGCACTCCGCGGACGACGCTGAAGATCGCCGTGTTGGCGCCGATGCCTAACGCCAACGTGAGCAGCGCGACCAGCGCGAACGCCGGTGCCGAGCGGAGCGCTCGGACGGCGTAGATGAGATCCTGCTTGAGCTCGTCGATCATCGTCGTGTGTCGGGTTTCCCGCTCGCGCCGGTCATCCTCGTCGCGGCAATACTGGCGGGTGAATTCGAGGTTGCCGAAACGCGCCGCGGCTTCGCGGCGTGCATCGTCGGCGGACAATCCCCGCGCAATGAGCTCCTCGACGCGCCGCGCGAGGTGGAACGCCAACTCGGCGTCGACGTCGCGGGCGACTTGTCGGCTGGAGCGCGAGGCGAAACGAAATGCGCGAGGGTCGGGGGTGCGCGTCATGAGGCCGACGTGGTCAGGCGGTGTCGAGGACGCGGAACAGCACGCCCATGTACTGTCTCAGCTCGGCGACCTCGCTTTTGAGCTGTCGTCGTCCGGCGGGAGTGAGCGTGTAGTACTTCGCCCGGTGCCCCGTGTCGGCGGTGCCCCACTCGGACTCGACGAAACCCTTCCGTTCGAGTCGGTGGAGGGCCTGGTAGAGCGCCGCGTCTTCGACGGCCAGGGCGCCGTCGCTGCGGTCGTTGATCCACCGAGCGATGCCGTAGCCGTGCATGGACGTCCACGAGAGCGTCCGAAGGATCAGGACGTCGACCGTGCCTTGCAGGAGTCCGAGTGTCGATTGCGCCATTGCGTCCTCGCCGGGGTTGCCTCACATGATGAGTACCTCACCATGTGAGGCAATGTAGACCGTGCGCCGGTGGAGTCAAATGACGGTCCGCATTTCCTTGGACGGGTGAATGCGCGGAAGGGTTCGCGCCGGCGAAACCCATGGTTCCGACGCGCCGTGAAATCGGGCATTGAGGTTCGCGCCTCGAACTTCCGGTCTGACTCGAGACGAGAAACCACCAATGATGGGCCGGGCGGCTTTCGCGTGCGCGATCGCATTGTGCGCGGGATCGACAGGACAGGCACAGAATGGCGGCTTCCCGGGCGGAGCTCGCTTTGGCGGACTCTCGGATTGTCCCGACCCACCCATGACCAAGAATGTGCCGTACGACGGCGCGTTCACGTTCGTTCGGCTCAAGTACAAGGGAGGCCCTGGCCAGTGCTACTACCGCGGCGAGCCGTCGTGGGCGCACGGGTACGGGTACGCCGAGAATGGCACGGCCGAGATGAACCTCATGAAGATCGTCGGCGAGATCAGCGTGATGCGGCCGCATGTCGAGGCGACGAACGTCATCGCGATCGACGACCCCGAGCTATTTCGCTACCCGGTCGCCTTTCTCGTCGAGGCGGGCTATTTGACGTTGACGGACAAGGAGGTGCTCGCGCTCCGGCGATATCTGCTGCGCGGCGGGTTCCTGATCATTGACGATACGCGCGAGGACGCGTTCCGCGGCCAGAGCGGCTGGGCCAACATGACGGCAATGCTGCAGGTCGTGCTGCCGGATCTGCATCCGATCGACCTCGATGTCACGCATCCGATCTTTCACGCGTTCTTCGACATTCCGTCGTTCGACATCGTGAAGCAGTTCTACGACCAGGGTCCGCCAGTCTTTCGCGGGATCTTCGAGGACAACGACCCGACGAAGCGGCTCATGGTCATGATCAACTTCAACACCGACATCTCGAACTTCTGGGAGTATTCGGCGTTAGGCTTCCGACCGATGGAAGAGTCGAACGAGGCGTACGAGCTGGGGGTCAACTATCTCTTCTACGCGCTGACGCACTAGCGGTGGCCCGGAGCCACATTCTCAGTCATCGCAACGGCCATCCTAACCCGGAAGTTGCGAGTTGCATCGCGACGATGATGTAAATCAACCACGAACGCTGGAGACGCTGAGGAACTGCACGCTGAGAACGCTGAGAAGCACATCGGGATAGGCTAGCAGCTTTTCTCAGCGTGTTCAGCGTCGCGTGCATCTGCTTATTCAGCGTTCGTGGTGCCGCCGTCCGCCCCAACTAGATCCCGAGCCCGATATTCAGATAGTAGCGCGTCCGCCGATCGTCATCCGGGAAGCCTGCCACCGGACTGAGAACCGCGACGCCCACATTCACGAGGAAGAACGACACCCGCAGCTCGCCGCCTGCCAGTGTCTGATTCGGCTCGAGCTGTGCCGGGTCACCCCAGGTTCGCAGCGCCGACCCCAGGACCTCGATGCCGGACGCAAAAGGACCGGCGACGAAGTACCCGGCGCTCGCGCGCGCGCCGCCCAGACCAACCTCCGCCAGCCCGATCGGACCAGCGAACGGCACTCTTCCCATTCGCTTGCCGTACGCGACGCCCAACGCGGCGCCGGCCTTGAGCGGTGGGCCGAAGCGGAGGCCCGGCAGCATCTCCGCGCGCCACTGCGCCAAGGCGCGTTCCGTTACGGTGCTGCCAAGCAACACGATGATCGCCACGCCCTGCGAGACCCACCGTGGCACCGTCAATTGACGGTGATGGAGAACGATTGCGACGTCACGGTCCCTGACGTCGCGGTGATCGAGGCCGCCCCTGCCGCGAGTCCGGTGACAAGACCGCTGGTATTCACGCTGACGACGGACGTGGGCGAAGGGGCGTAGGTGAACTTCGCGTCGGGAATGGTCACGCCGTTCACGTCGCGAGCGATCGTCGTCAACTGTAGCGTTTCACCAACCGCGATCGTCGACTTTGGAGCAGTGATGACCACGGAGAGGATGACGGGCGCACTCGTAGGGTCGCTGGAACACGCCGTCAGTAGTATCGTTGCTGCCAGAAGTACTGCCCTGATCATGAATCCTCAGCCTGTTGCCAGACACTCTGCGACGGAGGTCGTCGCTGGCTGTGCAACGTATCGGGCACGTCAACCGCACGCTACACCTGTCGGCTCACGCCGTGCGATCCCACCTACGTTCCTCGGACTCGAGATGCGCAGACTGTCGTTGATGGCGGCGATCGCCTTCGCTCTTCCAGCGTCGGCCGCCGCCCAAGCGTGCCTCGGATCGGTATCGTTCGGTACAATGCCGGTGCGACTGGGCGGCGGCGCGTTCTTCGGAAAGGACTACACGGGCTACGCCGTGTCGCTCGTTGCCGGCAAGGACAACGCCGCCTTCGGCAACATTGGCGTCTCACGCGCGTACTTCGACGACTACGACGATACCGACGACGAACTTTTCGCCGAGCTCGGGTGGCAACGAGCGGTGGGCAAACGCGCCCAACTGTGTCCGATCGTGGGTGGGAGCTTCGGTACGGGTCCCGATGGCGATGGGTACGAGGTGAAGTCGCGAGTCGGATCCTTGGGGGCTGCGCTCGGGATGACGCTTCAGCCACGGCCGAGCGTGAAGTTCATTCCCAATGGCAGCCTGCAGTTCGACTACGGGGCCGTGGATGTCACGGACCAGGTGAGCGGGAAGCAGACCTACTCCGACACGTTCGGCCTGATCGACCTCGGGCTCGGAATCACGCTGTTCCACGATCGATTCTCGATGGCGCCGACCGTGCGGTTCCCCTTTGCAGCCGACGACAATTCAGTGTCGTACGGCATCTCGTTCAGTGTGGGGATTGCGCTGGGACGCTAGAGATCTCTGAGATCAATCGTTCCGGATCGCCGACTCGCACCCCGAGCCGTGACAAGCGCTTCCTGATGCCAAATGGGAGCCGCGCATCCACCGGTTCCCCGAACGTGAGCAGCACGTTCGGCTCGAGTGGCTTCGCGCTGTTCACGTAATCGCGCGCCATGTCCGGGTCTGGTACGGACCGCCACGTTGCCAGCTCGGCGCTCGCGATGGCGGAGCGCGGCACCTGGCAGCGCAGCTGATTGCCCACGGTGATGACCACATCACGATCGCCTAACGTCAGCGTCGCCAGGATTCTGGCCCGGTAGTCGCGCCAGAGCCACACCAGGGTCGCGGCATTGAGCGCTGTGACCGTCCACGCCCACCCCGGATGGCGCGCGGCGAGCCAGAGGTGCAGCACCGCTCCTTCGACCACGAGCGCCACGCCGATTCCCACCAACAGGGACGCCGACGGCCCGCCTTGAAGCGGGAACGCCCGGTCTACCTGGGCTGAAGGGTTGCGGTTGTTCGGTCCGGACATGCGCGGTGGCTCGCTGATCGGTAAGTTAAAATCCGTTGGCGGGCGCTGGGCAAGAAACTGCGGGTGCTACGGATCGGTCGCGGAGTGATGCCGGCCCACGTCGCGATCGCTTCGATTCTCGTTCGACCGCGGAGGGTGCATGACGACGAGTCGCCAGACGGAAGACCTCAACCATCCCGCCATTCGCGAGCTGGTGAACTCGGCGAACGCGCTGCCCCTCAGCGACCGGGTGACCCTGCTCAAGGCGCTCATTCCCGAAGTGGCGCGCGAGATGTCACCGCGCGAGTTCGAGGCGACGATGGTCGACCTGCGCCTCAAGGGTGAGCGCTTCTACGACGCGCTCACGCACCCCGGGCAGGGACGTGACTCCCGCCGCGTCATGGGCGAGCGCGACGTGGAGCGACGTTAGGCCGCGGAGCTGCCGTCGTCGCCGGCAATCTGAAAGCGGCAGCGAGGACGGTCCGTCCGATCGCATCGCTGCCGGACCGTGGAGCCTACGAACTCGCTCACGAGGCTTTCCATGGCGTTGCACGTCTCCGGATGATGCACGGCTGCCGCCGCGAGCGGGCAGCCGTGACTTCGGATGATGAAGTCAGGCCCTTCTTCGCTCACATCGGTCAAACCACCGAGCTCGTTCAGTAGAGCACTCGCGGCCTCGGCGCGTGCCTTCAAGGCTCCGCGGGGCCTTGGCTGCCCCGCGAGGAGCTCGCGTCCGACATCGCGCATGACCGCGTCGAATTCCGCGCTCGAGAGCCGGTCGGACAGCACGTGCAGCAGCTGGGTGAGTACGGGGATGTAGGCACGCGAAAGCCGCTGCTCAGCTGCGCCGGTGAGCTGGTACACGTGGGCCGGCTTCGTCCGTCCGCGACGCACGCCACGTCGCTCCACCGATCCATCGCGCTCCAGCACCGCGAGCTGCAGGCGCACTGCCGTGCGGGTTAGTCCGAGCTCATTCACGAGCTCATCGAGCGTCGTCGGTCCGCGACGGAGCACCTCGACGACGCGACTGCGGGTGTCGGCACGATCTGGAGTCACCGGACGGAAAGGTGCGATAGGGGGTTGCGAAGAGCGACCGTCCATCTCATCATACGACAGAAAAGACAGCACAATTAGTCGTTTCTATAACCTATAGCGCAGCACCGAAATCCACCACCCTCAGGAGCCAAAAGCCATGTCGCCCACCCGTCTAACTGACCGTCGCGTTCGCGGTGCGCTCGCCGCGATTGCTACCGCCGTTGCTCTGGCCGGCTGCAAGAAGTCCGAGAACCCGCCCGCCGACACCGCCACTCCGGCGGTCGCTCCCGCGCCGGACACGACCAAGCCAGCCGCGGCCGCCGCGCCGGCGATCAACGACGCCCAGATCGCCCATATCGTGGTCACGGCGAATTCCGTGGACAGCGCCGCCGGCATGTTGGCCGAGAAGAAGGGCGCGACCAAGGCGGTGAAGGACTTCGGCAAGACCATGGTCACCGACCACGGCGGCGTCAACAAACAAGCAGTCGCGCTGGTGACGAAGCTCAACGTGACGCCCGAGGACAACGACACCAGCAAGCAGCTCAAGTCCGGCGGCGACGCCAACCTCGCGAAGCTTCAGGGCCTGAGCGGTAAGGAGTTCGACAAAGCGTACATCGACAACGAGGTGGCCTACCATCAGGCCGTGCTCGACGCGATCGACAAGACGCTGATCCCGAACGCGCAGAATGCAGAGCTCAAGGCAACGCTCGAGAAGGTCCGGCCAGCGATTGCGGCCCACCTCGACATGGCGAAGAAGATCCAGGCGTCGCAGACGACCTAAGTGCCTTACCCCGTTCGTTGCGCGGCGATCGCATCCGTGTCTCTTCTGGGTGCGATGGCCGCGTGCACGAGGCCGGCGTCACGGGCGCACACCGTTACGATCAAGAATTTCGCGTTCGAACCCGCCGAGCTGACGATAGCGCGCGGCGATACCGTGGTCTGGTCGAACACCGACTTCGTTCCTCATTCGGCGACGGCGCGCGATTCGGCGTGGGACTCGAAGGACATCGCCGCGAATGCGACCTGGCGCGATGTGCCCGGTAAAGCTGGCCGCTACGAGTATTACTGCGTCTTGCACCCGACCATGAAGGGGACGATCGTCGTGCGCTGACGGAATGAGTGCACAGGCGGCTCGTTAGGTGGCGCGTCCCGTCAAGCGGCGGGGCGCGCTTCGGGTTTCCGGATCGCCAGCCCAAGGCTGACGAGCGACAGCGCGAACGCGGCCCAGGGCACCCAGCGCGCGTATCCACCGCCGTCGTCGCCTGCCACCGTCGCCGCGCCGATCTTCGTGACCGACGCCGGGTGCTTCGACCCTTCCGGTCCGCTCCATTCGACCCGCTCGCCGTCCGCGTAGGTCTGGTACGCTGGCCACGAGAGCGTCGTGTCGGTCTTCGGATTGACCGCCACGAACGGAAACTCGATGAACCGTTGAGGTGGCAGCGTGCCGGTCCAGATCGCGGCTGTGATGGCTTTCGCCGAGTCCGTCTCGACTTCGAGCTGCCACCCGGGAACATCGGCGAACGACGTCACGCGCACGCCCCGCGGGAAAAACAGCTCGACACGCGTCGTCGCCGCCGCTTTCTCGTTAGGTACCCGCAGCACGTACTTCTCGTAGGCTCCGGTCGTGGACTCGCGGGGGAAGACCACCGCGTGCGCCCACGATAACGTCGGAACGGAGACTGCCAGGCCAAGCGTCGCGGCAGCGGCGGCGAGCGCAATACGTCGGTGGCGAGCGCGATGCTCGAAACGGAAGGCGCGTCTCATGACGTGGCGTGTTGGGAGCGGACGAAAGATGGGGTGGAGGACATGCCGCCCTCGGTCTCGCTGGGCGGAGGCACGTACGCGAGCAATCCGCCAAGGAGGACGACGATCGCGATGACAACGACCTCGCCAACGACTGACGACCGTAGCGTGGCGACTTCCGTCATACTGGCCGCCGTTGTCAGGCGCGGCATGACTCGCTGGCGATTGTAGGCGCCAAATGCGACCAGGACGAGGAGCCCGGCCGTCTTCGCCAGCACCAGGAGACCGTAGGCGGACGTCACGAGCCCGGACCAGGAATCCAGGAACAGGCGCGTCTGCACGACGCCGGTGAACGCGATGGCGATCACCGCCCAGAGTGCTCTCGACGAGACGCGGTTGGCGTCCTCGACCAAGAGCAGGAGGTCATCGCCCGCCGGCCGGATCAGGAGCCAGAGCAGACCACCGAGCCAGATCGCGCTCGCGAGCAGATGGATGGCCTTCGCTGGCACCGCCCACGCCGGCGCGATCGCGGCGGGATGACCGACGGCGCCGCTCACGACGACCGCGCCCGCGGCGAATGCCAGCGCCAGGCGCGTCCGGCGCGCGAGCCACCACGCCCAGAGCGCGAGAATCGTTAGGCCCACGCGCCAGAGCTCGATCTGGCCCACAGTCGTCGTGAGCGCGGAGGCGGCCCAGGCGGGATCGAACTTGAGGTCGGGCGAGGTGTTGATGAGCCACGTCACGAGGTGCACACCGAGCAGGACGGGCGCGGCGATCGCGAACGCCGTCGTGGCGGAGCGCACCCGTGCGTCGCCGCGCTGTGCCGCGTTAGGTTTCGCCCCGGCCATGAACAGGAGCAGGCCGGTAGCCGCCATGAGCGCTCCGAGCCCGGCCCCGCGGAGCATCGCCGGAATGATCGGTGCACCGAATGCAGCGGGCCCCCACACCTCGGGCTCCTCTCGAGGGGCCGGTTGGGCAGGCTGCGGCGGCGTGAGCGGAGCGGCGGGTGCGCTGACCGTGGTGTCGCCGACGGTGAAGCTGAACGTCCCGTCGACCGGGTGGCCGTCCGCCGAAACGACGCGCCACTCCACCTTGTAACTGCCCGGGCCCAGCGCATCCACCGGGGCGATCACGGCGTGCACGTCTCGCGGGTCGGCTCCCGCCCGGAGGACAATCGGCGCGGCGGTCGCCGGCACGATGGTGACTTTCGCGAGCTTGCCTTCGATCGGCTCGCTGTACACGAGTCTGACGCGCGTGGGCGGCGATGCGAGGTGACTGTTGGCGGCGGGCTCCGACGAGACGAGCGTTGCATGCTTCGCCGACGGCAGGATCGCCAGTGCGGCGGAGGCAGAGAGCACGGTGAGGGATACCAGGCGCATGTCGCCGACAATCTATCGCCGGCTCCGAGACCCGTCACGCCGATCGATGATCCCAGCGCGCAATGCTATAGTACGGCTATGGAATCGTGCTCAATAACGTCGGGAGCGATCGTGGCGGCGCTGATCTTTGTCGGGTCTGCATCGTGTGCCGCGCAAGGCTATCCGTTCAGCCAGCGTGGCCGCGTCGACCAGACGGTCGCGTTCACGGACATCTCGGTGGTCTACGGTCGCCCGGTCGCTCGTGGCCGTGTACTGTTCGGCGACTCCGCGCTCGTCAAATGGGACGCCATCTGGCACCCCGGCGCCGACTCGGCCACCCGGGTGACGTTCAGCCGCGATGTGAAGCTCGAAAGCCGCGACGTCAAGGCGGGCGAGTACACGATCTGGCTGATTCCACGCGCCGACAAGCCGTGGACGTTGATCCTGAGCCGTGCCGCGCACGTCTTCCACATCCCGTATCCCGGTGAATCGTCCGACGCGCTTCGCGTCGACGTCACGCCCGAGCGCGGAAGTCACATGGAGACGCTCGCGATCTACTTTCCTGTGGTGCTCCGCGACGAAGCCGTGATGCGCATTCACTGGGGCGAGACGATCGTACCAATTCGCATCAAGGCGCCGTACCGTCCGGACTAGTGTCGACCGGCGTCGGTCGCGCGGTGAGCTGACGGGTTGGGGTTGGTCGAGGCCCAAAATCTGCATCGGTTCTACAGACCACGAGCCTCCGGTTTCCGCGCGGTGATGTCCGGCGACCGCCTGGGATGGAGGAGTCACGACCCGGTACGACGATGACTGACTTCGGAATCGATTTCCGTCGCTCAGACGACTTCCCCCATTTGCGCGACCGCGTTGCGGCGGCCAGAGCGCAGTTCCGGGCAAATGCCGAACAGTACGTTCAGCTTCGCCGCAAAGCGGAAGCGATGCGCAAGGAAGCCCAGGAGCTCCGCGACCATGCCACGGAGTTGCGCGATAGCCTTCGCGACTCAGTGGCGACATACGTCGCGGTGCTGCGGCAGATCGACATGCCGCCGGAACGTGCGATTGTCCTGGTGAAGAGCGCCGTGCTCGAGTCGGATCTGTTCCCTGACAAGCACCACCGCCAGGTCATCGAGGAAGCCGTCCGCTGGGCGGTGGATGCGTACTACGCGGCGTAGGCGCTAGTAGCGGAAGGCGTACTGCACCTTCACCAACAGCTCATTGGACAGGAAGCTCCACCGTCGCCGTTCGATCGACGTGCCGGGCGCGTCACCCGTCGCGATGTCGCGCGCAAGGTTGTGGTTGTAGACGACGAACACGTCGCCTAACGGGGAGAACGTCCAGCGGAGCCGAGTGTTGGTCCCGAACGTATCGCTCTCGTTGTCGTACTGGAGGTAGCTGTTGAGCTGCAGGTCAGGCGAGAAGTTCACGCGAAATCGTGTACCGACGACCGCCTGCGTAAAATCACCCTCCGCGAGCCGCCCCGTGTTGCGCGTGCCGTTCAACTCCACGATGAAGAGCGGCGACGGCTTCCAGCTGGCGGTGAGCGCCAGCTCATCGAGGCGTCCGGTGTAGAAGTCGCCGAACCACCACGTGAGCTGCCCCGACAACTTTCGTTTCGACGCCAGTCCGCCCTCGAGGCGGAACCGGGTCCAGTGATAGCTCCCCGGGTCGATCACGACACCCGGGGCAATCTCGAACGGCGCCGTCAGGCGCTCTCCCGTCGGCACCACGTTGAACTCGAACCGGTCGCCACTCTCGAGCCGCCAGTTCACCGGCGCCATGAAGACCTCGTAGCTCTCCCATGTTCCGCCGAGGTCCGTCACGAGCGAGGTCTCGAATTCGTTGAACATCTGCCGAACGTGGAGCCCCAGGATCGGGCGGCTGGGCCGCGGCTGGAAGGCCGCGCTGAAGTTGACCATCTGCACGTTCGGACGCGGCACGATACCTAACGACGGGTCGAACCCATCGCCCAGCCACTTGTACGTGAACGCGATGTCCCAGAGATCGTTCGGGTAGTCGATCTTCCCGCCCCAGGCGTGCCTGCGCCCGGTCAGCTCCTCCCGATCCATCGCGAGGCCCCACACGCCGACGAGAAAGTTCTTGTCGCCGCGAAAACGGGACGTCTGGTAGGTCAGGTCCGGTCCGATGAGCCATGCGTTGCCGCGACCAACCGGATCGCCGACCGTTGCGATCATACCCACGGACGATTCGTGCAGCACGTTCTGCTTGATGCGAACCACGCCCATCGTGTTCGCCGTCGGCAGGGTGTCGATGGGCGGTTCATCGGCGTCGCCGGTCCTGACGATGAGTGCGCCGAAGTTGGTACTGCGCTCGCGTCCATTCACCTTGAGACCCACGTCGAGCGGGACCTCGACGTTGTTCAGGAGGCCGATGCGCCGGCTGAAGAACGGCCGAACGTCATCACCGGTGCCCAGCCCGAAGGCGAAGATGTCGGAGCCCTCGAGAAAGAACGTCCGCTTTTCCGGGAAGATGAGCGGAAACCGCGTGAGGTTCGTCCGGCGGGTATCGACCTCGGTTTCCGCGAAGTCCGTGTTGACCGTGAGCGATGCGAGCGTATTGGCGCCGAGGCGCTGCGTCGCATCCAGGCTCACGTCGGCGTCGCCTTCGGTCTGAGCGTTAGGCGCCGGCTTGCCGGTGCTCGCCGTGAAGGCGGGGCGTACGCTCAGCCCCTTCCCGAGATCGAATGCGGGAAGGCCGGTGAGCAGCCCGGCACGACCCACGTGAGTGACCTTGTAGTTGCGCTCGGGGCTTGCCCACCGGTCGGTTTCCTGCAGGTGCTGGATGCGACGCTGGATGTTGAACCCCCACTCCGACGAGCCCCGGCGAAAGAGAAGACTCTTGAGCGGAATGCGAATCTCCGCCGACCAGCCATGCGCGGTTTCCGAGGTCGCCGCCTCCCATACCGCGTCCCAGTTCGGGTCCTCTCCTTCGCCCTGGCTTGCGACGAGCGCGTCGTACCGTGCGCCATACGGGTTCACGGCGAAGACGTAGCCGGAGCGACCATCGAGGTACGTGTCGAGGACGAGCTTGATGTGGTCTTCGTTGTCCAACACCGCATCGCGCTGGCGAGCGAACGCCACCAGGCCAACGCCGGGTGGATTATCCGCCTGGATACCGAACACGATTGCGTCGGCGGTTGTGACGACGCGGATGACCGTGCGTGCGCTCGGAGCAGCACCCTGCGTCGGCTCGACCTGCGTGAGCGGCGCGATCGAGTCGACTGTCTGCCACACCGGCTCTCGAAGCTCACCGTCCAGGTGGATGGCTTGCGCCACACCAGCGCGAACGGAAGCGCGTTCTGTCGGTCCGATGCCTTGAGCGCGCACGGAAGTGACGCTGGCAACGAGGAGCGCCATGGCGAACAGCGGGCCCTGAGGTCCGGTCATCTCCGTATACGTTACCGGTAACAGGTTTACCGGTAATAGGTACTCGTTAATGGGTTACCGGTGCGCTTCGAGAATGCGCAGCGTTGGCTTGCCGTGGATGTCCTGCAGCGGCACGTACACGCGATGCGTCGCCGGATCGACCGAGACACTGTGCGCGTGCGGCGCGCGGTACTCGCCGAGCGACGCGAGCGTTCCTCGGCCCTCAGCGAATCGCTCCTCGAAGATTGACACCGCTCCGGATTCACACCCCACGTACAAGCGCTGCAGAACCGGATCGAGCGCGAGCACGTCCGGGTCGTCAGCGGTGCGGAGTGTCGCGGTGACACGCATCGTGCGCAAGTCAACGACGAGCAGCTTTGCATCTCCTTCGCAGGTGACGAACGCCAGGCGATTCGGCTCGTCGATCAGGAATCCATGCGGGTGGTCGCACGACATCGGGTAGCGCGCGATGATCCGGTCGCTTGCCGGGTCGATCGCAACGAGCTCGTTCTTCGTCTGAACGGCGACCAGGATGCAGTGCGAAACCGCGTCGTAGTGCGTGTTGCCTGCCTCGCCGCCTAGCGCGATGCGTCCCGTGAGCGTGTTCGACCGGGCGTCGATCACCGCATCGTTTCCCCCCGATTCATCGGAGACGAACACCTTCTGCTCATGTGGTGCGTATGCGATGCCATCAGGAAACTGGACGTCGCCGACGTGAGCCACGACCGCCAACGTTCGATCATCGACCACGGCGACTTCGTGGCGTCCGGTGACCGAGACATACACCCGATGCAGCTCGGGCACCGCCCAGACCCCTGTTGCGCCCGGGAATCCTTCGTTGCTCGAGACGAGCTTCTGCGTGCGCGTATCGAAGACGACGAGCCGGTCGCCTCGCATGTGCGAGATGTAGAGGCGTCCGGTCGTCGAGTCGAAGCTCTGGTAGTCGAACCGTTTGGCGGGGCCGGGCAGCGGGATGTCAGCGACGACCGCGAGTCGTGCGGTCGTCGAGGCGGGTGCTTTCGCACTCGGTGGGGCTGGCGCGGTCCACGTCGCGGGCGTCATTGAGCTCGGAGTGGCCCTGCACGACGAGGGAGCCTGACCGTGGACCAACCCCGGCGCCAGCAGGTTCCCGGCCAACAGGAACGCGCTCCGGCGACGGCGCGCGGCGGCACCGGGGACAGTCGTCACGATCGAGGAACCCTAACGAGTCACCGGCTTCTGCGAGTTCGTCGCGTCGAGCGCCGCCCGTAGCCCCGTCGCGAGCTTCGTCGCGTCGTCATTCGCCCAGAAATGCATGAAGAAGAGCCGCGGACTTTCCTCCAGCAGGTGAGAGTGGATCGACACGGCCTCGATACCGTGCGATGTGAGCGCACGAATGACGGGATTCACCTCGTCGCCAGTCAGCACGAAGTCACCGGTGATCGCCGCCTTGCCGCCGCCGGTGGGCTGGAAGTTGATCGCGGTCGCGAGTCCCATGGACGGCGGGATCTGCATCCCGTGCTCCATGATTGGTTCTGCGCGCGGAACGCTCACCTGGTACACACCGCCATTGACGCGACCCGCATAGCCTAACGCCTTTGCGACTGCGGTCGTGTCGAGGTCGATGGCGGCTGCAGGCGCGGCAGGCGACGGCGCCGGGGCCTTGGTGAGCCCAATCGCGTCGCGCAGCGTCGGAGCGATCTTCATGGGGTCGCCCTGGGCATGCACGTGCATGTAGTACACGCGCGGAGATTCACGCAGCAGATGGTGGTGAATCGCCGTCTGCTCGACGCCGCCCTGCTGCAGTCGCTTGATGACGGGGGTGATCTCATCCTCGGTCAGCACCAGGTCACCCATCGCCACCACGCCCCCGGTGACGGCCTTCATCGCCACCCACCCACCTAACGCGAACGCCGGCTTGATCGACACGCCCGCGACCGTGACGTGAAGATCGCTGCGCGGGAAGTTGAATCGGTGCACGTCGCCCGGCTGGACCACGGACGGCCTGCCGACCAACGAGTCGACCGCTTTCCAGTTGACGGAATCAGCAGGGGGAGCCAACGCCCCCGAGGCGCATAGCGCCGAGTACAGCATTGCCTGCGAGAGTACAAACATTCGCCCTCCTCGCCGCGAACCGGTATGCGTGATTCAACTGATATGCCAATCTGTGCCTGGCGACCCGAGACTAGCGATGATTCAGTTGTGATACTAACATGTCCGCTGGGATCCGCCACCGATCCGCACGGCCCATGACCGAAACGCTCGCCCGCGACACGCTCGTCCTCTCTCGCCACGACGTCCGCCGCCTGATGTCGATGGACGAATGCATCGACGCCGTGGAGAATGCGTTCCGGGACCACGCGCTCGGCCGCTCGATCTCACCCGGTATCCTCGGTTCGCACGTGCCCGGCGGTGGATTCCACGTGAAGACCGCGGGGCTCGTGACCGATCGCCAATCGGTGTTCGTCGCCAAGGTCAACGCCAACTTCCCCGGCAACCCGTCGCGATTTGGCCTGCCGACGATTCAAGGCGTCATCGTCATGTACGACGCGATCAACGGCAGGCCGCTCGCCATTCTCGACTCCATCGAGATCACGAGTATCCGCACGGCCGCCGCAAGCGCCGTCGCGGCGCGCCATCTCGCTCGCGGGGACGCCGCGACCGCCACGGTATGCGGATGCGGCGAGCAGGGCAGGAGTCAGATCCGAGCCCTGACGCGCGTGCGGCCGATCAGGCGGGTGCTCGCGTTCGATACGGATTTCGCGAAGGCCGAGCGCTGCGCGCAGGAGCTTTCCGACGAGCTCGATATCGCCGTCACTCCCGTGCGCGAGCTCGGCACCGAAACGCGTCGCAGCGACATCTGGGTGACGTGCACGACGTCGCGCCGGTGGTTCGTCGGGCGCGACCACGTCGCTCCCGGCTCGCTGGTGTTGGCGGTTGGCGCGGACAACGAGGAGAAGCAGGAAATAGAGCCGGCGCTGCTCGCGGAAAGCACCGTGGTGACGGACGTGCTCGACCAGTGCGCGGCAATTGGCGACCTGCATCACGCGCTCGAGCTGGGGGTGATGCGACGGGAAGACGTGCACGCCGAGTTGGCGGATGTGGTGTCCGGCAGGCGACCAGGCCGCCAGCGCGACGAGGAGATCATCGTGTTCGATAGCACGGGCACGGCGCTTCAGGACGTGGCCGCCGCTCAACTCGTGTACCAGCGCGCCGTCGCGACTGGCGTCGGGATGTACGTCGACCTTACGGGCTCGGCAGCGCCTAACGTTCACGCCGTCGCGCGCCGATGAGCCAACCCCGAGAGTCGAGTGTGGCGGGATGGGTCCTCCTCATCCACCAGATTCCGCCGAAGCCGGATTATTTGCGGGTCAAGATCGGCCGTCGCCTGCAGCGCGTGGGAGCGATCGCCGTGAAGAACTCGGTGTACGTGCTCCCGGACGGCGACCAGTCCGTCGAGGACTTTCAGTGGATTCGCCGTGAGATCGTTGACGGCGGTGGAGATGCATCGGTGTGCCGCGCGGCGTTCATCGATGGCCTCACCGATGAGCAGCTCCGTGATGCGTTTCGTGCGGCACGCGATGCCGACTACGACGAGATCGCCCGAGCCGCTCGCGCGCTGCAGCCTCCAGCGCGGACACGCGGTCGTGATACTGCGCCGGCGCGTGGCGAGGACGACGTCAACCGACTGCGAAAGCGGTTCGCCGCGGTGGCCGCCATCGACTTCTTCGAGGCGGCGGGACGTTCAGTGGCCGACAAGGCGCTGAACGCCGTCGAGATGAAGCTGGCTCCGGCAAACGTTACGCAGGCGATGGCCGCATCGCGCGTCGACCGCGGAAAGTATCGGGCGCGAACCTGGGTCACCCGCAAAGGCGCATTCGTCGACCGGATGGCGAGCGCCTGGCTCATCCGCCGGTTCATCGACCCCGATGCCCGATTCCGCTTCGTCGACCCGGAGACCTACCGGCCGATGCCCGGTGAGCTCCGCTTCGACATGTTCGACGGCGAGTTCACGCACGAGGGTGATCGCTGCACGTTCGAGGCGCTGCTGTATCGGTTCGGACTCGAGAACGATCCGGCCCTGACTGCGATTGCCGAAGTGGTGCATGACATCGACATGAAGGACGCGAAGTACGAGCGGCCGGACACGCCCGGCGTCGAGACGTTGCTTACCGGGATCGCCCGCAACACCCCCAACGACGATGAGCGGATCGAGCACGGGGGGGCCTTGTTCGCCGCGCTCTACGCGTCGGCGCGAGGTGCGCCGTCCGGCGACCCCGCCGGCGAATGACCGAGCCAGGTACGCTGCGCTCGCTCGTCGCGTACTTCCTGAGATTGGGCACCGTTGGTTTTGGCGGACCGATCGCGCTCGCCGGCTACATGCAGCGAGACCTCGTCGAGCATCGTCGCTGGATCTCCGAGCAGGACTATAAGGAAGGCCTGGCGCTCGCCCAGCTCGCGCCGGGGCCGCTCGCCGCGCAGTTGGCGATCTATCTGGGTTGGTCGCGCGCCGGAGTCATTGGCGCAACGCTGGTAGCCGTCGCGTTCATCGCGCCGTCGTTCCTCATGGTCCTCGCGCTCTCGGCGCTGTACGTGAGGTTCGGCGGATTGCCGTGGATGCTCGGGGCGTTTTACGGCGTCGGCGCCGCCGTCATCGCCGTCATCGTCCGCGCGACCATCAAGCTCGCACGACTGACGCTCGGCGGAGACCGCCTGCTGTGGGCGATCTGCGTGGTCAGCGCCGCCATCACCGCCTGGACGGAGACGGAGTTCTTTCCCCTGTTCATCGGAGCAGGGCTGCTCACGGTCGCGGCTCGGGCGCGCGCGCGTGACGCGTTAGGCGCTGGCGCCCTGATGCTTTCCTGGCCCGGCGTCGCATCGATCGGCACGGCGGCGCCGGTCGTGGTCGACGGCGCAACGAGTCTCGTGACGATCTTCTGGTTCTTCGCCAAGGCCGGGGCGGTGGTGTTCGGGAGCGGCCTCGCGATCGTCCCGTTCCTTCACGGTGGCGCGGTTCAGCAGTTCCACTGGTTGAGCGAGCGGCAGTTTCTCGACGCGATCGCCGTTTCAATGATCACGCCGGGGCCGGTCGTGATCACCGTGGCATTCATCGGCTATCTGGCCGCCGGAACGCTCGGCGCCACCGTGGCAGCGGCGGGTGTTTTCCTGCCCGTCTACCTGTTCGTGATACTGCCCGCGCCCTACTTCCGGCGGTTCGCGAAGAATCGCCAGGTCCACGCATTCGTCGAGGGCGTGACTGCAGCGGCAACAGGCGCGATCGGCGGCGCGGCAATCGTCCTGGGCCGACGCGCGATCACGGACGTCGGGGCCATTCTGATCTGCGGCGGCGTCTTCGCGGTTCTCGCCAAAACGAGGCGCATTCCCGAGCCACTCATCATTGTCGGCGCGGGCGCCATCGGGCTGTTGATCAGGGGTATTTCGCCGTGACGTGCAGCGAGCGCTCCTGAAGCGGCCCGCGTGGCGACTCTCCCTCGGTGAGCGCAATGACCTCAGGGAGGACGAGCGCCGGCTGACCGCCTGGCTCGCGTCCGTCGAGCACATTGTGAGGCAGGCCAAGGGACGCGGGGAACGCATAGACGGATACCCGAGCGCCGTGCGCGTCCCATTCCTTTGCCACTTTCAGCGATCCCGCCATGCTCACCGTGCGATCGAGGTCGTTGAGCATGAACGCGAACTCGGCCGCCTTGGGTGGCGCCCGGTCGGCGGTCTTCTCCACGGCTTTGCCAAGTCGCAGGACCTCGGCCAACGCGTGCGTCGCGAATCCAGGGTTGCGATCGGGGCGGGCGGAGTCAGGCGCCGAACGTCGAGTGACGTTAGGCAGGCGCTCCGTCAGGTTGATGAGGAGGCCCTCGAGGCGCGACGGCACGCGTCCCGCCTCGAAGGCTGGGGCGATCATCACGACGCGCCGCACTTCCGGCCGATGTTGCCCCATCCAGGCGGCCATTGTTCCGCCGACGCTGAGCCCCACGACGACGACAGTGTCACCCAGGGCGGTAGCGACGTCCGCGGCGGAGTCTGCCGTCTGTCGGAGCTGGACGGCCGTCATCCCGGCGAGCGCACGCGCGTCGCCGGAACGCTCGGCGTGGTGCGGCAGCCGCGGCACGTAGACGTTGTCGCCCCGCTGATAGAGCGAGTCGGCGAGCTCGGTGAATTGGCTGGGAGAGTCGGTAAAGCCATGCAGCAACACGTCGACGCGCGGGGTCCGTACCCCGTGCGTCAGCAGGACGGTGCGGCCACCCGGCGCGACCACACGGTCGTCCGCCGCCTGGCGGCGTTCTACCTGGTCGATCGCGGATCGGTAATTGGCGACGGGAAACGGGTGCGACCGCAGATCCCCCGAACGCAGCGGAATCGAAGCGGCGAGGCCCACAACCAGCGCCAGGCGCCGGATCGCGTCATCAATATTCATCGAAGCTGAAGCGTTGAGACACTAGTTGACGATCTCATTAGCGCCTCAGTATCAGCGCGCGAACCTAACTCCCGTATGTACGGCGGGCCGCGGGTTGCTCGCGGGCTCGCCCGTGCGCGCGCTCCGATCAGGCCAATCCGAGGTACGTCATCAACTCGGCCGCCGCCGCCCCTCCCGCGCGATTCGCGCCGATCGTTGAGGCCGAGGGGCCGTACCCAACGAGGTGGATGCGCGGGTCCTTCGCGACCTGAGTCGCCAGACGACCCGTCATGACGATTCCCCCGTTAGGCTCGCGCAGCACGAGTGGCGCGAGGTGGTCGAGCGAGCTGCGGAAGCCCGTGCACCAGAGGATGACATCGGCTCGGATGAATGCGCCATCGGCCCACCGAATGCCGTCCTCGGTGATCTCGCTGAACATCGGCATTCGCTCGAGCACGCCGCGCGCACGCATCGCCTCGATGGCCGGCGTGACTGGCAGGCCGGTGACCGACACGACGGAGCTCGGCGGCAGCCCCCGGCGCACGCGATCTTCAACGAGGGCTACGGCTGCCCGGCCAGCCGCTTCATCGAACGGGCCGGTGCGAAACTCCGGCGGGCGACGTGTGACCCAGGTTGTCGTGGTGACGCGCGAGATTTCATCCAGCAGCTGGATGGCGGAGATGCCGCCGCCGACAATGATGACGTGCTTGCCCGAGAACTCGTCAGCGCCACGGTAGTCGCGAGTGTGGAGCTGGCGTCCCTTGAACCGCTCGGCTCCCGGGTACTCAGGGATGTACGGCGTCTCCCATGTTCCGGTGGCGTTGATGATTCCCCGGGCTGCAACGTCGATGCGGTCCGTTTCGACGTTGAGTCGGCCGCTGCGATCGCACACGACGATCACCTTCACGGGTCGATAGACGGGCAGCTCGAACGCCCTCTCGTACGCGGCGTAGTACATCGGCACGGCGACGGCCGCCTGGACCTCGGTGGCGGAGGTGTCCACCGCGTCGGCGAAGGGCATTCCCGGAAGATCGTGAATCCGATTGACCGTGCTCAGTGTCAGTGACGGCCAACGGAACTGCCACGCCCCGCCGGCGTTAGGCGACTGGTCGAGGACCACGAAGCCGCGGATCGGCGGGAGTCCGCGGCGCTTCAGATGATAGGCCGAGGACAGCCCGGCCTGGCCGGCGCCGATGACGACGATGTCGGTTTTCAGGCGGACGCCCGTTGCGGCAGCGTCGTCCACGGAGCGATTCCTCGGTTGGTCCGACGCGAATCATATCGTCTGGCTGGCGGATCATCCGTCGATTCGCGCAATCGGCACAGCTCGTGCTTGCTCGCACGAGCACTCTCCCGTTCACCGCGACAGAGGAAGAGACCATGCCGAACAGACGTGAGTTCCTCGTTACAGCGGGTGGGGCGGCAGCGGCGTTCGCGGTCGGGTGCCGCAGCGCCAGTCCCGCCATGGATCCAGGTGCGGTGCCTCACCCGGCTCCCGTCGCCTTGCGTGACGATCGGCTCGGGCCACTCGGTGTGGGGCTATTCACGCTTCCGAAGTCGCTCGAACAGGACTTCGACGGCACGCTTGGCATGCTCTCCGGTCTCGGCTACAAGGAGGTCGAGCTCTTCGGCCCATACCCGTTCAGCACCGACGCGGCGAAGGCCGGTTGGGCGGAGACGGCGAAGACGCTTGGCTTCACCGGAAGCGGGTTCTTTGGGCGTACCGCGCGGCAGGTGCGTGAAAGCCTCGACCGTCACCGGCTCACGTCACCGTCCATGCACGTCGACCTCGACACGCTGCGCGATCGGACGGAGCAGATTGGCGAGGCGGCTCACGAGATTGGATGGCGTTATGCCGGCATCGCCTCCATTCCGCAGGATCGCCGGCGCACGCTCGACGACTACCGGCGCATGGCCGATGAGCTGAACGCCATTGGCCAGCGGGCGAAGCCGATGGGGTTCAAGGTTCTGTACCACAACCACGGCTATGGCCTAACGCCTGTCGAGGGACAGATTCCAGCGCGCGTGGTGTTCGACCGGCTCGATCCCACAGTCGTGGCGCTCGAGATGGACATCTTCTGGACGGTGGCAGGCGGCGCGGACCCGGTGGAGCTGCTCGACGCGTACCCGCGTCTCTACCGCCTCATGCACGTGAAGGACATGTCGCGCATCGGACGTTTCACACGCGGAGGCGACATGCAGGACGTCATGAGTCTCTTTCCGCTGATGACGACAGCGGGTGCCGGTGTCCTCGAGCTGCCGCGTATCCTGGGGCACGCGAAGAAGAATGGCGTCGAGCACTTTTACGTCGAGCAGGACCTCGCAGCGGACCCACGCGGGCAACTTGGCGCGAGTATTCGCTACCTGCGCGAGGTCGCGCTCGCAATCTGAGACGTCAGCGTGCAGCTCGTAACATGTTCCGTACCGAGCTCCCGGGGCATGGCATTAGCGTCCTCCAGGCGTCGAGCGCTGCTCAGCGCGTAACGCGACGTTGCGATAAACCAGTTTGGAGGACGGATGATCTTCAGTCGGATGGACGAAACGCAGCGCCCTGGATGGTCCGGGGCCATTCACTCCTTGCTTCGTGTGATCACTGGCGCGCTCTTCATTCAGCATGGCGTGCAGAAACTGTTCGGTCTGCTGGTGAACGCCAGCCAGACCTGGAACGGGCCCCCGCCGGTTTTCTCGCAGTTCTGGTTCGCCGGCGTCCTCGAGGTCTTCGGGGGAATCCTCATCGTGCTCGGTCTCTTCACCCGGCCGGTGGCATTCCTGCTTTCGGGTGAGATGGCGGTCGCGTACTTCCAGGCGCACTTTCCGCGGAACTTCTGGCCCGTGCTCAACGGCGGCGAGAACGTTGTGCTCTTCTGTTTCGTGTTCCTCTATCTTTTCGTCACAGGCGCCGGACCGTATAGCCTCGACGCGCTCCTGCGCTCGCGCCGGCACCTTCACGCCTCAAGCGCCGATCGGACCGCGCGCGACCGTCGTCCTGCCGTGGCAGCGGAACGGCTTTGAACCGCGGAGGCGTAGAGGTCACTGAACGGCCCCGACGTTAGATGCCGGGACCGGAGAAGGCGAGCCCAAATGCAATGCCTCGGGAAGCCAGATCAGAGCCTCCCGAGGCCGTTGAACAACATAAGGATGAGAGACCGGACGTGCCGTCGGAGGCGTCACTGCGCACGGAGCAAATCTGCGAACATCAGCGTAAGCGGTTTCAATCCGCGTTAGGTTGCTGTTTCGCACCTCTCGGCATTTTGATGCCAGCGTCGCGACGACGATCCCGATCGGGTTTTGCTCCGGTGAGTTGCGACTGAGACCTGCGAGCGTTAACCAGATTCGGCGACGCTCATTGACATCCGCTCAACTTGTTCCGGAGCTTGGAGGGCGATGAGAGTCTTCGAGGTCGTCATCGCACTGCTGATCGGCGGCGCGGTGCTCGCCGCGTTGGCGCGGCGGATCGGTGCACCGTACCCGGCGCTCGTGGCGCTGGCTGGTGCCGCGCTCGCCCTCATCCCCGGCGTGCCGACGCTCGTGCTAGACCCCGAGCTTGCCCTGGCGTTGTTCGTCGCGCCGGTGCTCCTCGACGCGGCGTTCGACTCGTCGCCGCGGGACCTCCGCGCAAACTGGCGCCCCGTTGCGAGCCTCGCTCTGGGCGCGGTCGCGCTTACCATCGTGGTCGTGGCGGTGGTCGCGCACGCGCTCGTGCCAGCGATGCCATGGGCGGCGGCGATCGCGTTAGGTGCGATCGTGGCGCCGCCGGACGCGGCCGCCGCGACGACGGTGCTCAAGGCGCTCCGCCCGCCACACCGCCTGCTCGTGATCCTCGAGGGCGAGAGTCTGTTCAACGACGCGAGCGCGCTGCTCGTCTACCGGCTCGCCGTCGGCGCCACCGCCGCTGGTTTCATCTCCGGCTGGACCGTGGTACCGATGCTGCTCGTCGTCACGCTCGGCAGCTTCGCGTTGGGCCTCGTGCTCGCACGCCTGCTGATCGCGGTGAACGCTCGGATCAGCGACGTGGCGACTGCCGTGATATTCCAGTTCTGCGGAACGTTCCTGGTGTGGATTCTTGCCGAGCAGCTTCACCTGTCGGGGATCATCACCGTGGTTGTGTTCGCGATGGCGACATCACGGCGCGCGGCGGAGCTGATTCCGGCGCGGATCCGCATCCCGTCGTACGCGGTGTGGGAAGTCGCCGTGTTCGTGCTGAACGTGCTGGCCTTCATCCTCGTGGGATTCCAGCTCAAGTCGATCAGCGAGCGGGTGACCGGTGCGACGGGAGCGCGTTATGCGGCAGTGGCCGCGGCCGTGACCGTCGCGGCGATCGTTGCCCGCATCGTGTGGGTGACCGGGGCGGCGGCGTTCAGCCGGTGGCGCTGCCGACCTCGCGACGACGGGACGCCAGGGCCAAAGGATGCGGTCGCCCTCACGTCGCGGGGCGCGGCGGTGGTGGGGTGGTGCGGCATGCGAGGCACCGTGACGCTCGCGGCGGCGCTTGCCCTGCCGACGGGTGGTGAGGGAGGCACGCCGTTTCCGTTTCGAGATCTCATCCTTGTCACGGCATTCGGTGTCGTGCTCGGGACGCTGGTGCTTCAGGGACTGACCCTTCGCCCGCTCCTCCTGCGCCTCGGGCTCGAGGACGATGGCGCGGTCGACCGCGAGATTGGCCTCGCGCGGGTGGAGACGCTGCGGGCCGCGGTGGCGGCGGCCTCCTCCTGCCCGCGCGCCGAGACGGCGAACCTCGTTAGGTATCGCTACGATCTGCAGCTGCGCCGCGCGGAGGAAGACGTGGCGCGTGAGACCGCTGGCGCCAACGGTGCGACGCGCGCAGAACCCGCGGACACCGCACTGGTGGAATCGGACGGTGACGACGGTACCGGGGACGCCGATGCCGCGGTGATCCGCGCGGCCACCCAGGCGCAGCGACGCCGTCTGGTAGCACTGCGCGCCGACGGCACGATCGGGGACGCCGCGTTCCAGCGGGTGGAAGAGGAGCTGGACTGGGCGGAGCTCGATTGGGGGCAGTTCCTCAGAGTAGGGCAGCGGGCGGACGGCGAGTCGTAGCGTCACGCCGGGTGGCTACCCCCCGCCTTCAACGCGATACCGAAGCCATAACATGTCGTCGCTGCGGCGCTCGACGGTCTCGAGCGCGAGCCGCAGCGGCACGCCCTCGCGCGCCTCGACGTCGAACAGCGCGGGTGTACCCTCGCGGCCGTCGGCGACCGGCGCAACGAGCACGCTCACCTCATCGATCAGCCCGGCTCGCAGCATTGCGCCGTTGATCTTGCCGCCGCCCTCCAGCATGAGCGTTTGGACGCCGAATTGCGCATGGGTCTTCTCGAGGGCGAGTCGCAAATCGATTTCGGGCGCGCCGGCGAGCAGGTACGAGACGCCGCGCTTGCGGAGGAACGCGAGATAATCGTCGGACACTCGCTCCGTGAGAATCGCGACAACATGGTCGCCGTCGATCTCGTTCGACTCCCACGCGAGGCGGCCCCTCGCGTCGACCGCAAAGGCGAACGAATCGAAATCGCCAGGCGCATGGAAGTCTTCACGAGGAGCGTTGCCTAGGTGCTCGCGGGCGACCTCCGCCTCGGAGCGCAGTCGCTTCGCGAATGGCTCCATCGTCACGCGCCCGCAGATCCATCCGTCGGGTTCGTAACCGCCGTGCACGACCTCATACTCGCGTCGTCCCGTCGCCGTGAGCGGCCAGCCGCTGGTCACGATCCGCCCGTCGAGCGACGTCATCATGTGACAGATGACGCGCGGGCGGCTTGCGGTCGACATCAACGGCCTAACGATCCACCATCGCTTGCTGTTTCTCGCTGTAGCGCGGTCCGGAAACCCTCCCTGGTGCGAGTGCCGCGTCGAGT